>ERZ773269.808-NODE-808-length-34988-cov-12.160708_pt1 | contig 34988 bp, 40 predicted proteins | sample MGYA00511958_ERZ773269 | MGnify/ENA primary metagenome ERZ773269 (study PRJEB29015, sample SAMEA2737761) | human gut metagenome | biome: human gut; feature: human-associated habitat; material: faeces | place: China | collected 2012 ... | reverse complement strand
ACATTTACGCTCAATTAATTGATGACGTAAAGGGTGTGACGCTCGCAAGTGCCTCCACAATTGACAGTGAAGTTAGTGGAAAGAGCAAGACTGAACAAGCTAGTGGTGTTGGTGAATTAATTGCCAAGCGTGCTGCTGCAAAGAACATCACTAATGTTGTTTTTGATCGTGGTGGATACCTTTACCATGGTCGTGTTCAAGCATTAGCTGAAGCTGCTCGTGAAAACGGACTTAAATTCTAAGGAAAAGGAGGAATAACCTGCAATGACATCATCAGAATTCATTGATCCAGCAAAGTTGGACTTAGACGATCAAGTTGTTGCCATCAACCGGATTACCAAGGTTGTTAAGGGTGGTCGTCGGATGCGTTTTGCCGCTTTAGTAATTGTCGGCGATCGTAAGGGCCATGTTGGTTTTGGTACTGGTAAGGCTCAAGAAGTTCCTGAAGCTATTCGTAAGGCTCAAGCTGCTGCTGAAAAGAACCTGATCACTGTTCCTATCGTTGGTACTACTATTCCACACGAAGTTATCGGTACATACGGTGGTGGAAAGATTATGTTGAAGCCAGCCGTTGAAGGTTCCGGGGTTGCTGCCGGTGGTGCGGTTCGTAACGTTATGGACCTTGCTGGTGTAGCCGATGTTACTTCAAAGCGTCTTGGTTCAAACACTCCTGTTAACGTTGTTCGTGCAACATTCGAAGGTTTGAAGCAATTAAAGAGCGCTGAAGAAGTTGCTAAACTTCGTGGCGTTTCTGTAGACCACTTAGCAGAATAAGGAGGGCACTAATTATGGCTCAAGTTAAAGTTACTTTAATCCACAGTGTTGCCCACCGTCAGCCAACTCAACGCCGGACTGTTAAGGCTTTGGGTCTTGGTAAGATTAACAGTTCTGTTATCTTACCAGATAACGCTGCAACACGTGGCCAAATCTTTAAGATTGCTCACTTAGTTTCTATTGAAGAAGTTAAGTAATTACAACTAAATAATAAGGAGGTGCCTACTAAATGAAGTTAAACGAATTAAAACCTGCTGCAGGTTCTCGTTCAAAGCGTCTTCGTAAGGGTCGTGGCCTTTCATCAGGTCATGGTTTTACTTCTGGACGTGGTACTAAGGGTCAAAAAGCTCATGGTAAGACACGTTTAGGCTTTGAAGGGGGTCAAATGCCACTCTACCGGCAAATTCCAAAGCGTGGTTTCACTAATATTAACCGTAAGGAATATGCTATTGTTAACTTAAGTACTTTAGATCGGTTTGAAGATGGTACTGAAGTTACTCCACAATTATTGATGGAAAGCGGCATTGTTAAGAACTTGAAGAGCGGTGTTAAGGTTCTTGGTAACGGTAAGCTTACTAAGAAGTTAACTGTTAAGGCTAATAAGTTTTCTGCTTCAGCAGTGTCAGCTATCGAAGCTGCTGGCGGTAAAACTGAGGTGATGTAATTGTTTACAGCCGTCAAAAATGCATTTAAGGTTAAGGATATTCGTAAAAAAATATTCTTTACATTATTTGTATTAATTGTTTACCGGATTGGGGCGGCGATCACAGTTCCTGGTGTTAATGCTGCTGCTTTGCAGGAAATTTCATCGACTGGATTGGCTTCAATCCTTAATACCTTTAGTGGTGGTGGACTAGAAAATTACTCACTATTTGCGATGGGTGTTTCTCCATACATCACTGCACAAATTGTTGTTCAATTACTACAAATGGATATTGTTCCACGATTTGTTGAATGGAGTAAACAAGGTGAAGTTGGTCGGCGAAAGTTGAATCAAGCAACCCGATGGCTGACAATTGTTCTCGGATTTATTCAGTCAATCGGGATTACAGCAGGTTTTAATGCTTTAAGCTCGATAAAGCTTGTCAATCATCCAAATGTTACAACATACTTGACAATTGGATTAATTCTAACTGCAGGGACAATGTTTGCAACTTGGATGGGTGATATGATTACTGAGCGAGGATTAGGAAATGGGGTTTCCATGCTAATCTTCGCTGGTATTGTTGCTCAGATGCCAGGTGGTATTTACCAACTATGGCAAGACCAAATTGCTGGTGAATCTGGATCGGCACTTTGGATGGGAATCGGTTTTGTTGCCTTAGTAATAATTGCATTGATTATCATTGTTGCTTTTGTTACTTGGGTACAACAGGCTGAACGACGCTTACCAATTCAGTATACTCGACGGACTACCACTTCACCTGCTAGTAGTTACTTACCATTAAAGATTAACGTTTCTGGTGTTATTCCGGTTATTTTTGCTGGTTCATTCATTTCTACACCGCAAACAATCTTAATGGCATTCCAACAAAATCATGGTGGAGATACCTGGTACCAAGTGTTATCTACAATATTTAACATGCAGTCTGGACCAGGAATTACATTATATATTTTCTTAATTGTTGTATTTACCTTCTTCTATGCCTTTGTTCAAGTCAATCCAGAAAAGCTTGCGGAAAACTTGCAAAAACAAGGGAGTTATATTTCAGGAGTTCGTCCTGGAAAGGGTACTCAGCAATATATTTCAGCATTATTAATGCGATTAAGTACTGTTGGTTCACTTTTCTTGGGATTGATTTCATTAATTCCATTAGTAGCCAGCAATGTATGGAACCTAAGTCAATCAATTGGATTAGGTGGTACTAGTTTACTGATTATTGTTCAAATTGCTCTTGACGTTGTCCGTCAATTAACTGGTTTGACAATGAAACGTGAATATATTGGATTTATTCGTGGACCAAGACCAGAAGGAGGAGAGGTATAATGACAATGAATCTTGTTTTAATGGGTTTGCCTGGTGCCGGTAAAGGTACACAAGCTCAAAAGATTGTTGAGGATTTTGATATTCCTCACATTTCTACCGGAGATATTTTCCGGGCAGCAATTAAGAATGAAACGCCAATGGGAATTGAGGCAAAGAAGTACATCGATAAGGGAGAACTTGTTCCTGATGAAGTTACCAATGGTATTGTTAAGGAACGTCTTTCGAAAGATGATACGGCAAAAGGCTTCATGTTAGATGGCTTCCCACGTAATCTTAACCAAGCAGCAGCATTGGATAAGATGTTGGCTGAAAGTAATCGACAACTAGATGCGGTTATCAATATTCACGTCGAACCAGATGTATTGGTAGAACGACTAAGTGGTCGATTTATCTGTCGTAATTGTGGTGCAACTTATCACCGAGTATACAACCCACCTAAGGTTGAAGGTACTTGTGATGTTTGTGGTCATCATGATTTTTATCAACGTGATGATGATAAACCTGAAACCGTAAAGAATCGGTTAGATGTTAACATCAAGTTAAATACACCACTGGTAGACTACTACCAAAAGAAAGGTGTTTTGTACACAATCGATGGTCAACAAGACATTGACAAGGTTTATGAAGATGTTAAAAGGGTATTAGATAACCTTTAAGCTGTTAAACCTTGCGAAGTTTACATAGTTATGCTAAACTTTGTAAGGTTTATATAGCTTACAGTGGGAAATGATATCGCTTTCCACCGTTTTTACGTCATTTCTTGGTTATGCAAGGAGGAACCAATTGTGGCAAAAGCCGATGTGATTGAAGTTGAAGGTAAGATTACTGAAACCTTACCTAATGCGATGTTTAAAGTTGAATTGGAAAATGGTGCTGAAATTTTAGCACACGTTTCTGGTAAGATCCGGATGCATTACATTAAGATTTTACCTGGTGACCGTGTTAAGGTTGAAATGTCACCATATGATTTGACCAAGGGTCGGATTACCTTCCGGTTTAAGTAGTAATTAAACAGTAACTCTCTAGGAGGATTAATAAAATGAAAGTAAGACCATCAGTCAAGCGGATGTGCGAACACTGCAAGATCGTAAAGCGTCACGGACGTGTTATGGTTATTTGCTCTGCTAATCCAAAGCACAAGCAACGTCAAGGTAAGTAATTTATTTAAATAAGGATGGAGGTGTAAATAAATGGCTCGTATCGCAGGTGTCGATTTACCTCGTGACAAGCGAATCGTAATCGGCTTAACATACATTTACGGAATTGGTAACACACGTGCTCAAAAGATTTTGAAGGACGCTGGTGTTTCTGAAGATATTCGTGTTCGTGATTTAACTCCTGAACAAGAAGAACAAATCCGTACTCAAGTTGACCAATACCAAGTAGAAGGTGACTTACGTCGTGAAGTTACTTTGAACATTAAGCGGCTCCAAGAAATTGGTTCATACCGTGGAATGCGTCACCGTCGTGGTTTACCAGTTCGTGGTCAACACACTAAGAACAATGCACGTACTCGTAAGGGTAAGGCAGTTACTATTGCTAACAAGAAGAAGTAATCTATTTTAATATAAAGGAGGTTAGTACTTAATATGGCAACCAAAAAAGGTACGCGTAAGCGTCGTGCAAAAAAGAATGTTGAAACCGGTGTTGCTCACATTCACTCAACATTTAACAACACTTTGATCATGATTACTGATGTTCAAGGTAACGCTGTTGCTTGGTCATCAGCTGGTGTATTGGGCTTTAAGGGTTCACGGAAGTCAACTCCTTTCGCTGCTCAAATGGCTTCAGAAGCTGCTGCTAAGCAAGCTATGGAACATGGCATGAAGACCGTTGAAGTTGAAGTTAAGGGTCCAGGTTCTGGTCGTGAATCAGCTATCCGTGCTCTTCAAGCAACTGGTTTGGAAGTCACTGCTATTCGTGATGTGACTCCAGTTCCTCATAATGGTTCTCGTCCTCCAAAGCGTCGTCGTGTTTAATTGACATTGCTGGAGTTACGAATCCATCAATGGCCTTTTAGTCTAAAATACGAACTGCGTTTGAAAGGGGTACAGAGATAGAATGATCGAATTTGAAAAGCCAAACATTCACAAGGTTGAAGAAACTGATAGCTACGGTAAGTTCGTTGTTGAACCGCTCGAACGTGGTTATGGAACTACACTTGGTAATTCATTAAGACGAGTTTTACTGGCATCATTACCTGGTGCTGCCATCACTAGTATTCAAATTGATGGTGTTTTACATGAATTCAGTACTGTTGAAGGTGTTACTGAAGATGTAACTCAAATCATTTTGAACCTGAAGAAAGTTTCTCTAAAACTGGATTCAGAAGAACAAAAGGATCTTGAGATTGATGTTAAAGGTCCTGCTGAAGTTACCGCCGGTGATATTCAAGGCGATGGTGAAGTTGAGGTTCTTAACCCTGACTTGTACATTGCTACCGTTGCAGATGGTGCCGAACTGCACATTAAGATGACTGCTGACAAGGGTCGTGGTTACTTTTCTGCAAATGATAACAAAGCTCGAATGGATGATCTCGCAATTGGTGTATTGCCAATTGACTCCATTTATACCCCGATTGAACGTGTTAACTACACAGTTGAAAATGCTCGGGTTGGTCAACGTAATGATTACGATAAGCTAACCTTAGATGTTTGGACTGATGGTTCATTAACACCGACTGAAGCTGTTAGCTTGGGTGCTAAAATTTTAACCGAACACTTGGCAATGTTTGTTAACCTTACTGAAGAGGCTCAAAATGCACAAGTGATGGTCGAAAAGGAAGAAACCCATAAAGAAAAGATGCTTGAAATGACAATTGAAGAACTTGATCTATCAGTTCGTTCATACAACTGTCTCAAGCGTGCGGGTATCAATACCGTTAAGGAATTGACTGATCGGACCGAAGCTGACATGATGAAGGTACGGAACTTAGGCCAAAAGTCACTTGAAGAAATTAAGTTGAAATTAAACGATCTCGGCGTTTCATTCCGTCAAGATGATTAATTAATCAAACCAATGGAAAAGGAGGGACAACTTCATGAGTTACCGTAAATTAGGACGTACAAGTTCACAACGTAAGGCTTTATTACGTGATTTAACTACTGATTTAATTGTTAATGGTCGGATTACTACTACCGAAGCTCGTGCTAAGGAAGTTCGTAAGACTGCTGATCAAATGATTACCCTTGCAAAGCGTGGCGATTTAGCTTCACGTCGTAAGGCAGTTGCTTTTGTTCGGAATGTCGTTGCTGATGTTAAGGAAGATGGCGACAACATCCGTATTCAATCTGCTCTTCAAAACTTATTTGAAGAATTAGCACCTAAGTATGCTGAACGTAATGGTGGTTACACACGGATTTTGAAGACTATGCCTCGTCGTGGTGACGGTGCTAAGATGGTTATCTTAGAATTCGTTGACTAACATTTCGTTAATCAGAGTTTATTAATACGTAATAAAGAATCACTATCATTGAAGTATAGAGTGTTATGATGGTGGGATTATTCCCTAGTCTAGCTTGAATGCGGATTAACCGTGCACTTCTCTGGCAAGTGATTTTTTATTTTTAAATTCTTTTACTTTCTCTGTTAAAATAAAAGGTATTAATGTAAAGGATAAAAAAGATGCAAGAGATTAAATTTAACCATGTCACATTTAAATATCCTGATTCTGATAAGGTGCTAATAGATAATCAATCTTTTGTCTTGCCAGTAAATAAGTGGATCGCGGTTGTTGGACATAATGGAAGTGGGAAGAGTACGATTGTTCGCCTTCTTAATGGGCTCCTTCAGCCAAATAAAGGGAAAATTCTGATTGATGATTTAGAGGTAAATGAACAGCATTTAGAAACAGTTCATAAGCTGGTGGGAATGGTTTTCCAAAATCCAGAAAATCAATTTGTTGGCTCAACGGTTGCTGAAGATGTTGCTTTCGGTTTAGAAAATTATAATGTTGCTCCGGAAGAAATGCCGACGATCATTAAGCAAGCTTTAAAGAGTGTTGGAATGATTGATTATGAAGATAGTTTAATTGCTGATCTTTCTGGTGGTCAAAAACAACGAATTGCTATTGCGGGAGTGTTAGCAGTAAAGCCTAAAATAATTATCTTTGATGAGGCTACTAGCATGCTTGATCCAGTGGGAAGAGAATCAATTATGAAGCTACTAGAAACTCTTCATCATGATGGGGGGTATACAATCATCATGATTACTCACGATCTTAATGAAGCAGAACTGGCTGATCATATTTTGATCCTTGATCAAGGTAAAGTAGTAGCAAATGATGTTACTAAAAAGGTTTTATCAAATCATCAATTATTAAGAAAGCTTCAACTGACACCAGCAGCTGGTGAGCAAATTAGAGAGGAGTTAATCCATGCAGGAATAAAGGCTCCTCAAGAATACATAACAACGGGGGAAATGGTTCGATGGTTAAAGCAAAAATTGAATTAAGGAATGTTAACTTTATTTACCAGCCAACGACGCCTCTCGCTCATCAAGCACTGCGTAATATTAATTTAAAGATTGCGGATGGAGCATTTACTGTGTTGGTTGGCCAAACTGGCAGTGGTAAATCAACTCTGGTCAACTTAATTGATGCCTTGACTCTTCCAACATCAGGACAGGTAGTCGTCAATGGACGGTTAATTAATAATCAAACATCCAAAAGAGAACAGGAGCTATTTCGCCAAAAAATTGGTTTTGTTTTTCAATTTCCTGAGCGCCAACTATTTGCGCAAACTGTTCGTGATGATTTAGCGTTTGGGCCACAGAATCTTGGTTGGCCTCAGAAAAAAATAAATAAGTCAATTATGAAGGCGTTAGAAACCGTTCAATTATCACCGACGATTCTTAAACAATCTCCTTTTTCACTATCTGGTGGACAAAAACGACGAGTTGCAATTGCTGGAGTACTGGCAATGAATCCTGAAGTTTTAATTTTAGATGAACCCGCAGTTGGCCTTGATTCCTTGGCTGTTCAACGGTTACTCAACATTATTAAAGAATTAAACCAACGTGGAGTTACCATTATTATGATTACTCATTACTTAGAAATGGTTACATCATTAGTAACCCAAATTGTTGCACTTCACGATGGGCAGATTACGTTTGATGGTAGTCCACAAGAATTTTTTAGTAGTCAGCAATTGTTAAAGAAGAGTGACTTGTTGGCTCCTAAAAGCATTCAAATTTCCCGGGAAATTGGTTTGAGCGGATTGCCTCTATCATTGGATGAACTGTCTGCAAACCTGATTGAACGATTAAAGAATGGGGGAATGGCAAATGGGTAACATGGTTGTCTTTGGAAGCTATGTTCCGCTAAATTCACCAATTCATCGTTTAGATGCCCGGACTAAATTAATTCTTTGTATTTGGTATGTTATCAGTGTTTTTTTTGCTAATCATTTATGGCCAGCGATTTGGATGTCATTTGTTTTGCTAATTACGCTGATTATAAGCCGGGTTCCTCTTCGGATGTATCGGACAGGGATAAAGCCATTTTTAATTGTGATCCTAATAACTGTTTGTCTACAGGTCCTATTCAGTAGCGGCGGTCAGATGTATTGGCATTATGGCTGGATTTCGATAACAAGTGACGGAATAAAGAATGCATTTTTAATCTTTTATCGGTTTACGGTAATTATTACAGCATCCACGATTCTCACGGTAACCACGCCAACTCTGCAGTTAGCTGGAGCATTTTCCTGGTTAATTTTTCCGTTAAAATGGTTAAGAGTTCCGGTAGATAAGATTTCCCTGATGTTATCAATTGCATTAAGATTTGTTCCGACAATTATGGCAGATATTAAGATAATTATGAATGCTCAGCGGTCACGGGGAATGGATTTCCACCAAGGAAACTTAATAACGAGGCTAAAGCACCTTATTCCAATTATCATCCCATTATTTGTAAATTCGTTTCAGCATTCGGAAGACTTAGCAACGGCAATGGAAGCGCGGGGATATTCATTAGAGCGTCCACGAACTCAATATCGTCAGTTATCCTGGCACAAAGGAGATACCGTTGCATTATTATTGATGCTTATGGCTGATGTTGGAATTGAAATTTTAAACTTAATTTAGCGAGGAGAGTTTTTATTGTGTATCGTTACAAAATAACATTTGCTTACGATGGATCAAATTTTTCCGGCTTTCAAATTCAGCCGCATAAGAGAACGGTAGAGCAGGTTTTAAAAAATGCGGTTAACAAGATTGCTAAGCATCCAATCCCTGAAATTCCAGTAATTGGATCAGGGAGAACTGATGCTGGGGTTCATGCCTTAAATCAGGTTGCGCATTTTGATATTCCATACCGCCTGAGTAATGAATCAATGCGCAAGGCATTAAATAGTATTTTGCCGCTTGATATTCTGATAAAAAAAGCAGAATTAGTAGATAACGATTTTCATGCCCGGTATAGTGCGCATAATAAAACTTACCGTTACCGAGTGGATCAAGGAGAATTTGTTAATCCCTTTAAGCGAAACTATACAGCACATTTTAAATATCCATTGGATTTAACGTTAATGCGAAAAGCCGCTAAAGACTTTATTGGCGAGCATGATTTTACTAGTTTTGTAGCCTCAGGGAGTCAAGCTAAAAGCAACGTCCGAACTGTTTATAAAATAGATATTAAACGAGATGAACTGCGAAATGAGGTTGTTTTTGATTTTACTGGGAATGGTTTTCTCTATAATCAAATTCGCATTATGGTGGCTTTCCTTTTAGAAATAGGCAGTAAGCAACGACCTGTTGATGATGTTAAACGTGTATTAGCAGCTAAAGATCGGACACAAGCTCGGATGACTGCTCCCGCAAGCGGCCTATATTTAGTTTCAGTAGATTACGGGAATGATCGGGAAAGTGATTGACGAAGTGGTTGTAACAAGGTATACTAGCACTTGGTATTTCTTTTCCATCTAATAACTCGGTACACTATTATATGTAAAAGAAAAACAAAATTGGAGGACTTAATCGTGAGAACGACATACATCGCAAAACCTGGTGAAGTTGATCGCAAGTGGTACGTTGTCGATGCAAAGGATGTCCCAATGGGTCGTCTTTCTGCTGTCGTCGCATCAATTTTGCGTGGTAAGAACAAGCCAACATACACTCCACACGTTGATACTGGTGACAATGTTATTGTTATCAACGCTGCGCAAGTTAAGTTAACTGGTAAGAAAGCTACTGACAAGATTTACTACCGTCACTCAGACTACGCTGGTGGTTTGAAGCAACGGACTGCTGGTGACTTCCGTGCTAAGGAACCTGAGAAGTTATTGGAACACTCAATCAAGGGTATGCTTCCACACAACTCTCTTGGTCGTAAGATGGGCTTAAAGCTTCATGTATACGCTGGTGAAGATCACAGTCATGCAGCACAAAAGCCTGAAGCACTCGATATTACTAACTTAATTTAAGGAGGGAATGGAATTGGCTCAACAAGTTCAATACAGTGGTACTGGTCGGCGTAAAGACGCTACTGCGCGTGTTCGCTTAGTACCAGGTTCTGGTAAGATTACAATGAACGGCAAGGCAATTGAAGACTACATTCCATTTGCCAACTTACGTGCTATTGTTAACCAACCATTTAACGTTACTAAGACTGACGGTCAATACGATGTTTTAGCTAACGTTAATGGTGGTGGTTTCTCTGGTCAAGCTGGTGCAGTACGTCACGGTATCGCCCGTGCATTACTCGCAGTTGACCCTGACTTCCGTGACGCTTTGAAGAAGGCCGGTCTCTTGACTCGTGACCCTCGTATGAAGGAACGTCGTAAGCCAGGTCTTAAGAAGGCTCGTAAGGCTGCTCAATTTAGTAAGCGTTAATATTCGATTTATCGCTTCCAAAAAAGAAGTTGGATTTTTGTCCAACTTCTTTTTTTATACACATACACAATCGTATTTCTTTTATCTTTAATTTAAAAGACGTATAATATAGTTGTTGTAACCGCTTACTAATATAAGGAGGCTAAATTATGGCAAAACGTGTTGCTTTAGTTACTGGTGGTAGTCAAGGTATTGGTAAGGCAATTGCAGAACGGTTAGTTAACGATGGCTTTTCCGTTGCTTTAGTTGCCCTTGAAGAAAATAAACTACAGGAAACTGCTAAGGAACTGGAAGAAAAGGGTGGTGAAGCTTTACCAATCGTTGCGGATGTTTCTGATCGTGATGCTGTATTCGCTGCGGTTAAGAAGACTGTTGATCATTTTGGTGATTTAAATGTAGTTGTTAATAATGCTGGCCTTGGTCCAACTACGCCAATTGATACAATTACTCCTGAACAATTCGAAAAGGTTTATGGAGTAAATGTTGGGGGTGTTCTTTGGGGAATCCAAGCTGCACACCAAGCATTTAATAAGTTAGGTCACGGTGGAAAGATCATCAATGCCACCTCACAAGCTGGGGTTGTCGGTAATCCAAACTTAGCACTTTATTCTGGTACTAAGTTCGCTATTCGGGGAATTACCCAAGTAGCCGCTCGTGATTTGGCTGATGAAGGCATTACTGTTAACGCATACGCTCCAGGAATTGTTAAGACACCAATGATGTTTGATATTGCCCACCAAGTAGGAAAGAATGCTGGTAAGAGTGATGAATGGGGAATGCAGACATTTGCTAAGAACATTGCTTTAAAACGGCTCTCTGAACCAGAAGATGTTGCCAATGCTGTTGGCTTCTTAGCTGGCCCTGATTCAAATTACATTACTGGACAGACGATCATTGTTGATGGTGGGATGCAATTCCACTAGAATGAGTGATCGTAACTCAGTGAAGAATTTGCGGAAGACTAGCGAGTTTTTGAGGAGCAAATTTCAATCATATTAACTAACGGGGGTTGGATAAAATTCCAGCCCTTTTCTTATTTTTAAATTTAAAATACTAAAATATTCTCCCAAACAAGGCTTATTTTGCTACAATCAATAGTTAGTAGTGAAAATAAGGGAGGCATAGCTTTTGGCAAAACGGCGGCGGAGAAGAACGAGGAAGAAAAGATCACAGGGAAGCATTTTTGTGTGGCTATTGGTTATTGTTATATTGTTCCTAGGCGTCTACGTTGGTCATCACTTTTACCGAATATGGAACCAACAACGCATCGAACAGGCTGCATTGAAACGGGACCGTGAAGCTAAAGAGTTGTTTATTAAGCAGGTAGCTCCAGAGGCTCAAGCAATGCAAAATACATACCATGTTTATGCGTCAATTACGATTGCTCAGGCGATCCTTGAATCTAATTGGGGTACCAGTAAATTAGCTACTCAGTATCATAATCTTTTCGGAATTAAGGGAACTGGTGCTAATTCAAAAGTTATGACAACTAAAGAATATACTGGTGGTAAATGGATTGTCATTAAGGACCGTTTTCGTGTTTATAGTAGTTGGGATGAATCGATTAAGGATCATACCCGGCTAATGCTTCAGGGAACTGATATGAATCGGCAGAATTATGATCGAGTTGTTAAGGCTGCTAATTATGAAGAGGCAGCAAAAGCTCTGCAGCAATCTGGCTACGCTACCGATCCAGACTATGCTAAGAAGCTTATTTCAGTCATTCAAACGTATAAGTTATATAATTATGATAAATAATCAAGAGGGGTTTATATTATGAGAGAATTACAAGAGAAGATTGAACAATACGGAACGGTTCTTCCAGGAAATGTTTTGAAAGTGGATGCTTTTCTTAATCATCAGGTTGATCCAGAATTAATGCTTAAAGTTGGTCAAGAGTTTGCAAAATTGTTTGCAGATGAGGGAATCACTAAGGTTTGGACGGTTGAATCATCAGGGATTGCCCCTGCTGTAATGACAGGATTAGAACTTAAAGTTCCTGTAATTTTCGCCCGGAAGCATAAGAGTTTAACTCTGAATCAAAATATGTATACCGCAGATGTTTATTCTTATACTAAAAAGACTACTAACCGAATTTCAATTTCTAAAAAGTATGTCGATGCTAATGATAAGATTTTAATGATTGACGACTTCTTAGCTAATGGTCAAGCGGTTGAAGGAATGCTGGAAATTGCTGATCAAGCCGGGGTTGACGTTGCTGGTGCCGGAATTGTTATTGAGAAGAGTTTCCAACCTGGTGCGCAAGAGTTAAAGGATCGGGGCATTCGTGTTGAATCACTAGCACGGATTAAGTCATTAGCGGATGGTAAAGTAACCTTTATGGAAGATTAATGATGAAGTGGAGAGGAGAATTAAATGAGTAATACAATTTTTCCTGGGAGTACTTTAGGGATTATTGGAATTAACCGTAATGGAGTAGCTATGATTGCAGCTGCTAAAAAAGCGGGATTCAATGTTGGTGTCTATGTTGATCATTCTCAACCAGAAATCACTAAAATGGCAGACTTTACAATTGATGGTGCTTATAATGACAAGCAAAAACTTACCGAATTTGGTGAAGCCTGTGATGCTATTATTTACCAAACGCCGAACATTGATTCAACTGTAATTCGTTTTCTTGGTCAATATGCAGCAATCCCACAAGGAATTAACGGCTTGGAAATTGTTCAGGATCGGTTAATGGAACGCGCATTTTTGGATCAAATCAATATTAATATTGCTCCCTATGTTACCGTTATCGGATTAGATGATGTCTATCAATCAATTGATTCAATCGGTTATCCGGCCCTTTTGAAGCCGATTCAACGAGGAATTGGCGAACAATCAATGATGATTAAGCGTCAATCTGACATTACTAGAGCTGCGGACTTTATTGATACAGGAACTTATTTACTGGAATCATGGATCGACCACACGACAGAATATACCCTAACTGCTGCTTGTGCTAACGGCGAAGTTGAAATCTTCCCCTTAGCGCAATTGGAATATAACGAAGACCGGCAATTAATTTCAGTAGCTTCACCTGCTGAAGTTGCGGATGATATGTTACAAGAAATGCACCGTATTATTAAGAGCGTTGCTGATTCACTTCAATATACTGGTGTTTTCTCGGTTAACTTTTATGTGACCTCAACTGGAACACTATATGTTAAGAACATTGAATTAGGGCTAACATCAATTGCCAATGTCTATGACAACACGACAAATGTGGATCAGTACGAACAACAGTTGCGAGCAAGTGTTGGGATGCCGCTTCATGTTATCAGACAGTTACAGACGGCATTATTAATGATCATTCGGAATTATCAGGCGGTTGCTATTCGTCGTCAGTGGCTCCTTAAGAATAATTGGAAGTTCCGGTTCTTTAATAATACGGATAAAGATGATCCAGCAGGAATTCTTGGCTTTGTTTGGGTTACTGGCGATACCGACCTGAATGCTTTACAAAATCAGGTTGATGATACTGAGGTTTGGAATAAAACATTGCCCAATTCATCGTCAGATAACGAAGAGCAAGAAAAATAAATAAAAACTGAGCTGAGACTGCTCACGGAAAGTCTTAGGCTCAGTTTTATTTTTGCAACATATGTTCGAAAACAACCAAAAGAAGTTGAAAATTTGGTATAATATGAGCCGACTGAAATTTAGAGAGGATGGAAATAGGCGTGAATAGTCAAGCACTTTTAGACGGCATGAATGATAAGCAAACCGAAGCAGTCTTAACAACAGAGGGACCGCTCTTAGTAATGGCTGGAGCTGGTTCAGGAAAGACTCGGGTATTAACCCATCGAATCGCATATCTGATTGAAGAAAAGGGTGTGCTCCCTTGGAACATTCTTGCGATTACTTTTACGAATAAGGCCGCACGAGAAATGCAAGAACGTGTTGGTAAACTTTTAGGTGAAAGTGCCCGTGACATCTGGGTTTCCACATTTCACGCCCTCTGTGTACGGATCCTGCGACGCGATATTGAAAAGCTGAGTTATAACCGGGCTTTTACGATCGCTGACACCAGTGAACAACGAACATTGATGAAACGGATTTGTGCAGAATTAAATATTGATACCAAAAAATTCGATCCTCGAAGTATCCTTAGTGCAATCTCTAACGCGAAAAATGCATTACAAACTCCTGATGACTACTCAAAAGAAGCCAATAGCATGTTTGAAAATATGGTTGCTCGTGCATACAAGCTCTATCAACGGGAACTAGAGGCTAATCAATCCTTAGACTTTGACGATTTGATTATGAAAACAATTGAACTCTTTGAAAAGGATCAAGAGACTTTGGAATTTTATCAAGATAAGTTCCACTACATCCATGTTGACGAATACCAGGATACCAATGATGCTCAGTATAAATTAGTTAACATGCTTGCCCAGGGATACAAGAACCTTTGTGTTGTTGGGGATGCTGACCAAAGTATCTATGGTTGGCGTGGTGCAAACATGAATAATATTTTAAATTTTGAACATGATTATCCACAAGCACATACAGTAATGCTGGAACAAAATTATCGTTCAACCCAGACAATTTTGGATGCGGCTAATGAAGTGATCGATAATAATGTTTACCGAAAAAAAAAGAATTTATGGACAGAAAATGGCAAGGGAGATCAGATTTCTTACTACCGAGCTCAAAATGAGCATGACGAGGCTCAATTCATTGTTTCTAAGATTAAGGAGGAGCGAGAAAAGAATAATTACAAGTACAACGACTTTGCTATTCTTTATCGTACTAACGCTCAATCACGGATGATCGAAGAAACTTTCTTAAAGAGTAGTGTGCCTTATACCATGGTTGGTGGTCATAAATTCTACGACCGGAAAGAAATTAGGGATATTCTTGCTTACTTGACATTGATTGTTAATCCTCAAGATTCAATGAGTTTTGAACGAGTGGTTAATACCCCTAAGCGAGGAATTGGGATGACCAGTGTTGATCATTTGCGAGAATTTGCCAATGATAATAATTGGTCCCTTCTTGAAGCAGCCGAAAATGTTGATATTGCCAATAACATTTCCGCACGGACGCGGGTTAAAATTGATGAGTTTGGTCAGTTAATGCGTAACCTAACTAAGCAAGCGGAATTTCTAAACTTAACTGATTTAACGGAAGAAATCTTGGATAAGAGTGGGTACAATAAAGCGCTTGAACAGGATAAAAGTCTTGAAGCACAAGCTCGACGTGAAAACCTCGATGAATTTAAATCCGTTACCCAAGAATATGACGAACAGCATAAGGATGACGATGATAATAATATTCAAAAGATTACCAACTTCCTTGCTGATCTTGCACTGGTTTCCGATCAGGATGACGTTGACGAACAGGCACCAGCAGTGACGTTAATGACTCTTCATGCTGCTAAGGGACTGGAATTCCCGGTAGTCTTTCTTGTGGGGATGGAAGAAGGAATTTTCCCACTTTCCCGAGCAATTTTGGAAGATGATGAGCTGGAAGAAGAGCGACGGCTTGCATATGTTGGTATTACCCGGGCAAAGAAAAAGCTTTACCTGACAAATGCCTTTTCGCGACTTCTTTACGGACGAATTCAGCAAAATCAGCCATCTCGGTTTGTAGAAGAAATTAATCCCGACTTACTTAAGTTTGAAAATGACCAACCTGCTGATCGTCTTGGGGGACAAAAATTACCATTCGGTGGTGAGGCTGCTACTGCAACTACTTATCGAGAACAGAAGCAACGTCGCCAATACCGAAGTGCGGGGAAGCGAGTAAAGCCAGTAACTAATACTGGAACAGGAGCTGATCAAGTTTCCTGGAAGACTGGTGATAAGGTGACCCATAAGAAGTGGGGCGAAGGAACTGTTGTTAAAGTTAGCGGAAACGGTAACGATAAGGAACTTGACATTGCCTTCCCTCAACAGGGAGTTAAGCGGCTGTTAGCTAGTTTTGCTCCTATTAAGAAGGTTACTGATTAATTAAAGTGAGGCCAATAAAATGGATAATCAATCAATCCCGGTTGCACAATTAACACTGGATCAGGCAAAAAAAGAAATTGCTCCATTACGAAAGCAAATTGCTCAATGGGGGAAAGAGTACTATGAACAGGATAGTCCTACTGTGGAAGACTATGTTTATGATCGTCAATATCAACGACTTGTTCAAATTGAACAACGCTTTCCCGAATTGCAAACGCCGGATTCACCAACACAGCAAGTTGGTGGTGAAGCTGAAAGTCAGCTGACGAAGGTTCGTCATGAGATTCCGATGTTGTCAATGGGGGATGTGTTCTCAATTGAAGAGCTAATGGACTTTAACCATCGCCAGCAGGAAAACCGTGACGTTGATGTTGAGCCAGAATATAACCTTGAATTGAAAATTGATGGTCTATCGTTATCGCTTGTTTACGAGAACGGGAAGCTGGTTCAAGGTTCGACTCGAGGCAATGGTAATATTGGGGAAGATGTTACTGAAAACGTAAAAACGATCAAGTCAGTACCGCGTGAGCTTCCTGAACCACTCTCCGTTGAATTTCGTGGTGAATGTTATATGCCTAAGGAGTCATTTGCTAAGTTAAATGCTCAACGTGAGGCTGATGGGCAGCCAATTTTTGCCAATCCCCGCAATGCAGCTGCCGGAAGTCTCAGACAATTAGATCCAACTGTTACGGCCAAACGTGACTTAGATACATTTATGTACTATGTTCCCGAGTACCAAAAGTTGGGAGTTACGACCCAATCAGAAGCCCTAGATAAGATGCGTGAACTTGGCTTTAAAGTTAATCCGCATAACCGGGTTGTTCATAATCGGCAAGAAATAGAGGATTACATTAATGAATACACTGCTAAACGTGATCAACTAGCTTATGGAATTGACGGAATTGTGGAGAAAGTTAACGATCTTGAGACTGAAGAAGCACTTGGAAATACCGTTAAGGTACCCCGGTGGGAAATTGCCTACAAGTTTCCTCCAGAAGAACAGCCGACAGTTGTCCGTGACATTGAGTGGACTGTAGGGCGAACCGGGAATGTAACGCCGACTGCTGTAATGGATCCGGTTCAATTAGCTGGAACAACGGTTAGTCGCGCCTCTCTTCATAATCCCGATTACTTAAAAGAAAAGGATGTTAGATTAGGCGATACTGTTTATCTTCATAAGGCCGGTGATATCATTCCCGAAATTTCTAAAGTTGATCTAAGTAAACGACCAGCTGATAGTGAACCATACCAAATTCCGACAAAGTGTCCTGCATGTGGATCTGAACTAGTTCACCTTGATGATGAGGTGGCTCTCCGGTGCATCAATCCAATGTGCCCAGCGCAGATTAAAGAAGGATTAGCTCACTTTGCTTCAAGAAATGCAATGGATATTGGGGGGCTCGGGCCAAAGATAATTGAACAGCTGTGGGATAAGAAGCTAATTCATGACGTTGCGGGGCTCTATGCCTTAACTGAAGACCAATTATTAACTTTAGATAAATTTGGTGAAAAATCAGCGACAAACTTATTGACATCGATCAATAATAGTCGTAATAATTCTGTCGAGCGCCTTTTATTCGGACTTGGTATTCGTCATGTTGGTGCTAAAGCAGCACGTTTGATTATGGCCCACTTTAATGATTTGGACCGACTAATAGAAGCTAATGCTGATGAGATTTCCGCTGTTGATGGAATCGGCCCGACAATTGGTGAAAGTGTGGAAACATACTTTGCCAATGAACAGGTTCAGTCATTAATTGAAGAGCTTCGTCAATCCGGTCTCAACTTTACCTATCTTGGCACAACTACTTCAGTCGATGAATTAAGTGACTGGAATGGTAAACGGGTTGTTTTAACTGGAAAACTAGTAGAAATGACTCGGACAGAAGCAAAAGACTGGTTAGAGGCCCATGGTGCTAAAGTAACAGGCAGTGTTTCGAAAAAGACTGATATTGTCATTGCCGGAGAAAAAGCAGGAAGCAAACTCAGTAAGGCTCAAGAGCTTGGAGTTGATGTTTGGGATGAACAACGCTTTAGCCAGGCAATGAAGGAGGAACAATAAACGTTGAAGAATAAAGTGAAAAAATTGACTGTTGGGATTGCTCTCTTGATGTCAACGCTTGTCTTGACTTCATGCGGATTTGGTCATAAGTCATCAAAAGATTATAGTACTACTGGATCTCTAAGTGGAACTTATCAGGGAGTTATTAAGGACGGTCACTATAAGACAAGTAAAGCGCGGGGAGTAAATGTTAGTCAAAATAGTAATCCCTATAACCTTAAAAGTTTTGAAAGTGGCTTAACTCAAGTATCAAAACGGGTTTTTTCAACCAAAAATTATATCTTCCAGGAAGGTCAGTATCTTGATACTAGTACAGTTGAGAATTGGCTAGGACGGAAGAGTAAGAGTAATCCGGAAGGCCTCAACCCTGCTGAAGGGAAGAAGAGTGATCCAAATCCAGAGTACATTCAACAAATTGAAGAACAGGATTACATGCAGGAAAGCGGTAATTCAATGAAACTTCACGGTATTACTATTGGGATTGGGATTAATTCCGAATATAATTACCAGAAGAAGACCGATGGACCAAACTATACTAAGAACATTAGCGATGCTGAGGTTAAGCGTCAGGGTGAAATTGCTGCTCAAAAGGTCTTAACCCGGTTGCGGAAGAAAAAAGAATTGCGGAATGTTCCGATTGTGATTGCTCTATATAAGCAGGCACCAGATGACAGTTTAGTTGGTGGAAGCTTCTTTGCTTATAGTAAGAATAATGGAAACAAGATTAGCAGTTGGCATAAGCTTGATTACCGGACTGCTGTATTACCAAAGGCTAACGGAACTGATCAAGAAACCAAGTCCGATCAAACGGATAACGATAGCTTCTCTAACTTTAAGAGTCAGGTTCAGAGTTTCTTCCCTAACTTAAGTGGGGTTACTGCTCAAGCCCAATACAACGGTAGTTCATTGACTGGAATGCATATTACCATTACAACGCAGTTCTACAGTCAAACTGAAATTACCAGCTTTACCCAATACATTGTACGAGCCGCAAGAAAATACTTGCCAAGCGGAATTCCAATTGATATTAAAATTCAATCTAGTTCCGAAATGCAAGCCGTTGTTTACCGTAATTCCGGCTCCGACAAATTCCAAAGTCACGTGTTTGATTCGTATTAAAAACTAGAGTGTGAGCCAGCAAAGGACTTGCTAGCCCTAGCAAGTCCCTGGCGAACACATTTCGGCTATGTTGCCGAGATAGCTTGAGGGAGCTTAGACTGAACGAGTTTCGACTATGTTGCATTAGGCGGAAGTTGCGGTCACGGCGAACACATTTAACTAAATAATAAAATTAAGTGTTTCATAACATGAAGTTTCACTTCTTCATCAATTATGAAACACTTTCTTTTCCCTTGAATATTTAGGGATGAATAGTTAAAACCATTAGTATTCTGTGCTAAAATTATTAAATGTATGTACTATATTTAAGCCATAATTACTGGAAAAGAGGTAGAGAGAATGGCCAGTAAGATCACTGAGCAACAAGTAGAACACGTTGCTGAACTTGCTAAGTTGGAATTTAAAGATGAAGAACTTACCAAGTTTACCACTCAATTAGGAAGCATTATTGATATGTTTGAAGACCTCACTAATGTTGATACCGAGGGCGTTGAACCAATGACTTCAGCTTCAGATCGGGAAAATGTTATGCGTGAGGATAAGGCAGTTAAGAGCTCTAAAGAAGAGACTGATGCACTGCTTAATAACGCTCCTGATACTGATGATGGGTACATTAAAGTTCCTGCAATCATCGATGAAAGTGAGGACGGCGAATAATGGATTTCTATCAAACCGACTTAAGTCAGTTGCATGATGATTTAAAAAACAAGAAGATCAGTGCAACCGAATTAACGAAAGAAACCTTTGATCACATTAAGGAAAATGAAGATCAAGTAAAGGCCTTCATTACCTTAAACGAAGAAGCAGCAATGAAAAAGGCTGCTGAAGTTGATCAACAAGGAATCAGTGAAGACCAATTAACTGCCGGGGTCCCATTGGCAGTTAAGGATAACATCTTAACTAAGGGATTAAAGACCACTGCAGCATCTAAAATCTTGGAAAACTTTAACCCTGTTTATGATGCAGCAGTTGTTGAAAAGTTAAATAACAACGGCTTTATTAATGTGGGGAAAACAAACCTAGATGAATTCGCCATGGGTTCATCAACTGAAAATTCGGCATTCTTCACCACTCATAACCCATGGGATCTTACCCGGGTTCCTGGTGGTTCTTCAGGTGGTTCTGCTGCCGCGGTTGCTACTGGGGATGTCCTTGGTGCATTGGGGACTGATACTGGTGGTTCCATTCGGATGCCAGCTTCATTTAACGGAATTGTTGGGATGAAGCCAACATATGGCCGGGTATCTCGTTGGGGAATTATTGCCTTTGGTTCAAGCTTTGACCAAGTTGGGTGGTTGACGCGAACGGTTAAGGATAACGCATTGTTAACTCAAATGATTAGTGGCAATGATGAACACGATATGACATCATCCTTAAAGGAAGTTCCTAACTGGGCAGCTCAATTAAACGACGATACTAACGTTAAGGGCTTGCGGATTGCTGTTCCTAAGGAATACTTCGAAGGAATTAATGATGATGTTCATGAAGTAATTAAGAACGCCCTTGATCACCTTGAATCACTCGGTGCCATTATTGATGAAGTTTCCTTACCACACACCAAGTACGGTGTTCCTGCATACTACATTTTGGCCTCATCTGAAGCTTCATCAAACCTTCAACGGTATGATGGGATTCGGTATGGCTTTCGGGCACAAGATGTTAAGAACATTGAAGATGTTTATGTTCGTTCCCGGACTGAAGGTTTTGGTGAAGAAGTTAAACGGCGGATTATGTTGGGAACTTTCTCACTTTCGGCTGGGTTCTACGATGCTTACTTCAACAAGGCCGCTAAGGTTCGTCGCTTAATTGCTCAAGACTTTGACAATGTCTTTAAGGATCATGACGTTATTCTTGGTGCTACTGGTGCCTCAACAGCATTCAAGATTGGTGCCGAAATTGATGATCCGCAAACCATGTACATGAACGATGTTTTGACCGTTCCTGTTAACATGGCAGGTCTTCCCGCAATGTCAGTTCCAGCTGGCTTCTCAGCAAAGAACGGCATGCCAGTTGGTTTACAAATCATTGGGAAGCCATTTGATGAACAAACAGTTTACAACACTGCTTATGTCTTTGAACAAACTACTGATGTTCACAAGAAGGCACCTAAGTTAGGAGGTCAAAACTAAGATGAACTTTGAAACAACGATTGGGCTAGAAGTCCACGTCGAATTGAAGACTAATTCAAAAATTTACAGTCCATCACCAGTAGAATATGGTGACCAGCCTAACAGAAATACTAACGTGATCGACTGGGGTTACCCTGGTGTTTTGCCAACCTTGAACAAGGGTGTTGTTCGTGACGGGATCATGGCCGGCCTGGCTCTTCATGCCCAAATTGCTCGTCACATGCACTTTGACCGGAAGAACTACTTCTACCCAGATAACCCAAAGGCTTACCAGATCACTCAATCAGAAACACCAATTGCTCATGACGGTTGGATCGAGATTGAAGTTGATGGTAAGAAGAAAAAGATCGGAATTGAAGAAATGCATATTGAAGAAGATGCTGGTAAGAACACTCACACCAGCAAGTACTCATATGTTGACTTAAACCGTCAAGGAACACCATTAATCGAAATTGTTTCTAAGCCGGATATTGCTTCACCTGAAGAAGCGGTTGCTTACTTGGAAGCTCTTCGTCAACGGATCCAGTTTACTGGGATTTCTGATGTGAAGATGGAAGAAGGTTCAATGCGTGTCGACACTAACATCTCCATTCGTCCAGTTGGCTCTGACCAGTTTGGTACCAAGACCGAAATGAAGAACATCAACTCCTTTAACTATGTTCGGAAGGCATTGGAATTCGAACAAAAGCGGCACCAAAATGTTTTGCTTTCAGGTGGTCACATTGCCCAAGAAACACGGCGTTATGATGAAGCTACTGGTGAAACAATTTCAATGCGGACAAAGGAAGGTTCCGATGACTACCGTTACTTCCCAGAACCAGATATTCCTGATTTAAACGTTGACCAAAAGTGGATTGACGAAATTGAAGCCGAAATGCCTGAAATGCCAGGTGAACGGCGGGCACACTACGTTAAGGATCTTAGTTTAACTGATTACGATGCAATGGTCTTAACCCAAACCAAGGAAATGTCTGATTTCTTTGAAGAAGCAGTTAAGGATGGTGGCGATCCTAAGCGGGTTGCTAACTACTTAATGAATGATGTGAACTCCTACTTAAATGATAAGCAGGTCGACTTACCTGATACTAAGTTAACCCCAGCTAACCTGGCCGGAATGGTTAAGTTGATTGAGGATGGCACCATTTCATCCAAGATGGCAAAGAAGGTCTTCAAGGGAATTCTTGATGGTGAAGAACCAAGTGCTTACGCTAAGGAACATGGTTTGGTTCAATTATCTGACCCAGCTCAATTGCAACCAATCGTTGATGATGTTTTAGCAAACAACGAACAGTCAATTGAAGACTTTAAGAATGGTAAGGATCGGGCTGTTGGTTACTTAATGGGTCAAATTATGAAGCAAACTCGTGGTAAGGCTAACCCACAAGTTGTTACTAAGTTGTTGATGAAGTCATTAAACGCTAAGTAGTTTGGAGGGATGACCGTGCGAAAACGTGCCCGGATAATTTATAATCCTACTTCTGGTCGTGAAACGTTTCGGAGCGATCTGGTTGATATTCTTTCAATCTATGAAAAAGCTGGTTATGAAACTAGTGCTTTTGCCACAACGCCAGCACCTGATTCGGCGAAGAATGAGGCCACTCGCGCAGCTAAGGAAGGCTTTGACCTGATTGTTGCCGCTGGTGGTGATGGAACCCTTAATGAAGTAATTAACGGAATTGCCGGATTAGAGCATCGGCCAACCTTGGCAATTATTCCTGCTGGAACGACGAACGACTACGCGCGGGCATTACGGATTCCCCGTGATGATCCGATTGCCGCTGCTAAGCTGATTTTGAAGAAAAATAAAAAGTTCAAGATCGATATTGGTAAAGCCGGTGAGAACTACTTTATGAACATTGCCGCTGGAGGAACGATGACTGAGTTAACCTACGAGGTTCCTTCTCAAATGAAGTCCCTCTTTGGTTACGCTGCCTACTTTGCTAAGGGTGCGGAACTTATCCCGCGGATCAAGCCAATTGAGATGCAGATTAAGTACGATGGCAAAGAATATCGGGGTAGCGCAACGATGTTTATGATTGCCCTAACAAATTCTGTTGGTGGTTTTGAACAAATCGTTCCCGATGCTTCTCTTGATGACGGTAAGTTTACGATGATTATCGTGAAGAAGACGAACATGATTGATATGTTGAGTCTGATGGCAAAAGCCTTGCAAGGAAAGCATTTAGATGACCCACGAATTATCTATGAGAAGGCAACCGATATTGAAGTAATTCCACTAAATAAGGATGATCGCTTAATGGTTAACCTTGATGGTGAATATGGTGGCGATGCGCCAATGAAATTTCATGACCTGAAACAGCACATTGAGGTTGTTGCTAACCTGGATGAAATCCCTGATGATGCCATTACGGTTTCTGATGACTTTAAACGGGTTGAACAAGACTTCGTGAAGAGTGTTGATGACATTAAGGATCATGAAGAAAAGCAAAATTAAATAGTTGAACGGCTAGCGTCCTAAAATAGGAAGTTAGCCGTTTATTTTGTTATAATAGGGAAAGTTTGTCACGTTGAAATTAATGGAGGAATAACGTTGAAATTAAATATTCCAGTACATAAAAACGAAGAGTACCCCGCTAAGGTAGTTGATTTGACCTACGAGGGTAATGGGGTTGTGAAGATTGCTGATTTTCCTGTTTTCGTTCCGAATGCTTTGCCTGGGGAAGAGATCACTGTCCGTATTACAAAAGTTGCTAGTCATTTTGCTTGGGGTCGCGTAATGGCCTGGCAAACAAAGAGTCCTGACCGGGTTGATGTCAAGGATAAGAAGTATATCCAGACGGGAATTGCACCACTTGGTCACCTTAAATATGAAGCCCAATTAAAGTTTAAACAGCACCAAATCGTTGAGTTGCTGGCAAAAGCGCATCTAGGTGAGATTGAGGTGTTGCCAACGATGGGGATGGACAAACCATACCATTACCGGAATAAGGCCCAGGTACCGGTCAAGATGGTTCGTGGTCAATTAGAAACAGGCTTTTATAAGCGTGGAAGTCATACCCTTGTGCCAATTGAAGACTTCTATATTCAAGATCCGGCTATTGATAAGGCAATTATGGTTGTCCGTGATTTATTACGGAAATATCATGTAACATCGTACGATGAACGAACTGGCAAGGGTGTGATCCGAACTGTCATGGTGCGTCGAGGATATTACAGTCATGAGGTAATGGTTGTTTTGGTTACCAACACCAAGCGTCTACCGATGGAGAAGCAAATTGTTGACGGGATTGTTGCTGAGGTGCCAGGAGTAAAAAGCATCGTTCAAAACATCAATGACAAAAAAACCAACCGTTTACTTGGCGATAAGAATAAAACGCTCTGGGGTACCGATGAAATTCATGACCAATTGCTCGGCATTGATTTTGCAATTTCACCATTATCGTTCTACCAAGTTAATCCGCAACAAACTGAACGCCTTTACCAAACGGCCATTGAAAATGCCGGCTTAGATGGTAGCCAGACAGTCATTGACGCTTATTGTGGAATTGGGACTATCTCATTAGCCGCTGCTAAGCACGCCAAGCAGGTTTACGGGGTTGAAATCGTTCCGGCTGCGATTGAAGATGCCAAGCACAATGCCAAACGGAACGGGATTAAGAATGCCCAATTTGTTGTTGGTAAGGCGGAAGAGCAATTCGCTAAATGGCAAGAAGAAGGTTTGAAGCCGGATGTCGTGATCGTTGACCCACCACGCAAAGGTCTTGCCGAATCCTTAATTGAAGCGACTGGTAAGATGGCACCACAAAAAGTGATTTACGTTAGCTGTAATCCTGCAACTTTAGTTCGTGATATTCAACGTTTTTCTGAACAAGGGTACCATGTGACAAAACCGATTCAGCCAGTCGATCAGTTCCCGCAGACGACGCATGTCGAATCTGTTACAGTCCTTGAACGTACAGAAAAATAGCTCATAAACCGCTTCATGGCGGCATTTACGGATAATTAAAAGTGTACTTTTTCCTTTCAGAATGATTGGGATTAGTACACTTTTTCTATTTGGAGCTGGCGGGTCGAGTGGACAACGTGCTGGATTTTTAGGTTGTGTAGATAAGTGTCCGTTTTGGGGGGAGTTGAGTTGGTTAAGTTGATGAGAGAAGCAGTAATGGTTAATATGACGGGGATAAGAGCGTGCGTAAAAATGGCTGATTTTGGGGTCTTTAAGTTGAGTTGATTAAGGTAATGTAACAGTGTTGGCTTTCTTTAATTTAGTTATCATTATCGAGCAGAGTAGGACACTCAACTGTAATTTAAGAAAAGATAGTTATAAGGGTAGAAAATTATAAAATGGCCAATCGTCAAATTGAGATTGAAAATAAAGAGATGTTTTTTAGTGGTGGTATTGCATCTCATCTAATAAACGCCGTTTGTAAAATTAAGTTAGAAAGATGAAAAAGCCATTTGTGATAGACTTTTGAATATCCCTAATCAAAAGAAAGGCAATCATAAATGACCTATAAACATCTCGGGTCATAATATTTACATTAGTGCTATAATGAAAAGAAAGTTAATTTTTGGAAGGGGAAGGAAACGATGTTTTCAAAAAATAATCATTTGCTAACTGATCGTCAATGTACGCACCAAAACCCTAAATTTGCTTTACGGAAGCTGAGTATTGGGGTAGCTTCTGTCCTGTTGGGAACTATTTTCTTGATGGGTGAAGCTAATGTCCAGGCGGACACGGTTACTGATGCTAATCAAGAGAACCCAGTTATCGCTACGACGACTGCTGATACTCAAAATAAAAGTACAAGCAAAAGAAATATTGATCAGGCTAAACAACTGATTAATAATCAGACTACTGCGGTGGAAAATGAAAAGCCTGCTAATCCATTGCCAGACTATAAGCCGATAACGTATGTTAACTATGATGCCGTAAGTATCTATCCTGCGAATGATGCTCAGGGGAACCCATCAGTCTATGTGAAGGATCATATATTTGATAATGTTCATAAGCCAGGCGATCGGGTTTATGACTTCATTAAGGGGGCTAATGGTTGGTCTTCCGGTGTTTATTACTATCACCAAAACAAACAACATACGGCTGGTTACCATGCTTTGACACCGGTGGATGCCAATGATCGTTCCAAGGGTTATCAAGTTCCGGATTTTGAAGCCGACATTTTAGGTGGCGAAAGGATTGCCTTAGATAAAGATGGCCATTTAATTGGTGCCTATCCGGGTGAAAGTCATTATAGTAGTATGGCACCAGGAGCGGCTGTAAATACTTATATAACGCTTCATCCTGATCGGCAACGAGCAGAGATTAACTTTTTGGATCAAACCACTAATAGCTCCTTAGGAAAAGTTGTTTTGTGGGGATACAGTGGGGTCCAAAGTCAATTTAAGGTTGATGATTTATTAGCTAAATTGAAATCTTTAGGATTTGAAGTTACTTCGTCTGATTTTCAAAATGGCTTCCATTACGATAGTACTAACAACGATTACTATAGTAGCTCCGATCCTAATCAGTGACAAGATAATCAGTTACAGTCCTTTACAATTGTCCTCAGCCATCAACAATCAACTGAGAATGGTCAAAAGACCATTACGAGAACCATCCATTATAAGTACAGTGATGGTAGTCAAGCCCAACCAGATAAGGTACAAACGATTACCTTAACCCGGACGGGTTCTAAGGATGCAGTTACAGGCGAAATTACCTGGGGTGCTTGGTCGACGGGTAGTTTTGATGCTGTTACTAGCCCAACGATTGCTGGCTACACTCCAGACTATGCCCAGATTGATGCTGAAACCGTTGATGGTAATAGTACGGACATCGAACAGACCGTTACTTACATCAAGGACCAAGTTGCTACTCCTGATGATAGTCAGGGAACTAAGGGAAACCAGCATACAAAAACTAATACTACTAGCCAAGAGACCGATAATTTGACTAAGAATAGCCTAACTAGTAATAAACAGCAGGCTAATCGATTGCCTAAGACAGGTAACCAAAGTGAAACTGGTGCTGTGGCATTAGGTTTAGCAACGATGCTGGGTATGTTAGGCTTAGCCGGGTTAAAGCGTAAGCATCAATAGGCTGAATAACTAGAAAGCGACACTCAGCTAAAATGGCTGAGTACATCTTTTCTACTCAAAGTCAAGTTATATCAGTGCTTAATTACTGTTTTGGCCTGACTTTTTGAGTTTATTATTACCAATAACAGTTTTGGACACTGATTTTGTGTGACGAATTGTCAAACTAAGTGCAACGGTTTATCAAAAAATACTTCATATGGGGTTTCATAATTTAACACTTTGCGCGGACGTTGATTTAACTGCTTTTGGTAGTGTTCAACGTCCTGTTCTGTATAATTATCAATATCTGTTCGCTTGGGAAAATATTCCCGGATTAATCCATTTGTATTCTCATTTGTTCCACGCTGTTCAGGGGAATATGGATCGGGCCAATAGACAGTAACACCTAATCTTTCGCTGATTTCATCAAGATGAAGAAATTCGGTCCCATGATCTGGTGTAATAGAATGAACAAATTCTTTAGGAATGGCCCCTAACAGTTCAACTAAGCCTTTATTTATCTCCTGCGAGTCCTTTCGCGTAACCTTTTTGATAAGAGTAAGCCGACTAAGCCGATCGACAACCGTTAAAAGGATGGAATGACCCGTTCGCCCAATCACAGTATCGATTTCCCAGTCACCAATACGTTGACGCTGGTTGATAAAACCAGGGCGCTCATGAATTGAGATGTAGTCCGTCTGTACTTCTCGATGTCGTCTAGTATTCTTTTAATGCCGCGTCCGATGTTTATGTCTGAGATGGCGCTGAATACCGGTATCGCCATGTGAGGAGTACTTCTCACCTAAATTGTGTTGATAGATATGACGGTAGATTGTGTTGTAGCTAACACACCATTGATGTTCCTTATTAAAGCGAGCGGTAATCTGCTCTGGTGACCAGTGCAGATCTAAGATGTAATGAACAATTTGACGGCGTAGTTGTGGATGGCTGTCTAATAGCCGCTTCTTGTGACAATTCTTTCGCTTTTGATGATTGTCATTTTCTGCTTTACTTGGGGAATAATGACCTGCACAACGTTTTAATTCTCGTGAAATAGTGCTTGGATTTCGCCCTAGCCGTAACGCAACAGCCCGGATAGATAACCCCTTAGCTTGTAAAAACATAAGCATTTCACGTTCTTTTATAGTAAGATGTTTATAGCTCATACCGGATACCTCGAATTGTTTGATTTGGTCGTTAAACATATTCTACCCGGTATGGGTTTATTTTTTTTACTTTGTGTTGCATTTCAATTGTAAATTCGCCCTTTCGTAACTTCTTTAATTTTCGGGCTCGAATCCTGCTTGCCCTTCCTAACTCATACTTTGCCATCAACTGGAAGAATAAAAGAACAGCTCATGTCCAATCCCAGACACGAGCTGTTTGAAAAGTTATTCAAATTTTTCTATCAGTACTTCTTGACGAAGAGCCATAAAAAAGAACTGCTCCATCAAAAGCAGTTCTTCATAATATTAGACAAATTATTGTGGAACAACATTAGTCGCTTTAGGTCCTCGATCTTCTTGTTCAACATCGTAACTAACTTTTTGCCCTTCCTCAAGACTCTTAAAACCGTTAGTTTTAATTGATGAAAAGTGTACGAATACATCTTTACCATCTGAACCAGAGATAAACCCAAAGCCCTTATCAGCATTAAACCATTTTACAGTACCATTTTGCATATATATCCTCCTAGGAATCAAACCAAAGTAACCAAATTGAATTAACATCTAAGAAAATAATAGATAGCAAAAACGAATGATACTTATAACTTCCGTACATGTCAATTTAACTGACTTTAACACTTTAATTCGCTGTATGCAACCCTAAATAATTCAAGCGCACAGTTTTTCATATGACTATAATGATGTCCAAACGGAGTTGCTCAGTGTGATAAATAATTGGGTAAGTTCCTCAAAAGAGTTACAGTTACTGGTGGATGACTATTTGTTAACGGTTAACTACAGGTCGGTAATTGAAAATGATCTTGTCAATTATACACAAGGCATTGAGTCGTATTTTAGAAATGAACGTCTTACTTTGAGGGATAAAATAAACAAATTTATTGAGGAATTGCCTGAATCCTATAGAGAACTATTATCTGAACACGTTGGAAATACAGATGATTGGATTGGAAAGCTTGTAAGCACAAGGGTATTCTTAACACACGGAGATAGAGAAAATATGGCGGTATCTAATCCTTATAAGTTAGTGCAGATGACAAAAATATTCGGCTTTATGGTTAGAATCTTTATTTTACAAAAATTAGGGATAACCATTGATAAACCAAAGATACTTAATAAATTTAAGAATGTTTTAACTACTCATTACTATTAAGTAACACGAACTTACTGTAAATTAGGTTTAATAAAGATCAGAATGTTTAAAATAGCACCCAGCCAAAATAGCTGAGTGCCGAGTAACTAAAATTTTACATATTAACTCTAATTACTTCACCATCTTTGAACGTGAACTCCATGTAGCGTTGGAAGATGGTGATTTTTTCTACCAAGCGACGAACCAATCCTTCATCAAAGTCTACCAAGCCATACTTGTGCAATTCGACTAATTTGTTGATTTCATCAAGGTTGTGTAGTTTGGCTTGTTTGTCAGTTTCGCAGTTCTGCACCTTTTCTCTTTGCTTTCGCAGGTCCATGATTTGCTGGGTGAGGGCATCACAATCCTGGTGTTGGCTGGCAGCTTGAATCAATTTCATCTGCACTTTTTCCAGCTGGTGGTCGATTTGATCAAGTGTTGGTCCTTTGGAGTTCTTGATGACCTTCATGATGTTAGCTTTAATTTGCTTACTGGCTAACTCGTGGCCTTCGATTAATTGATTGAATGCTTCAACAGTGGCTTCTTTTAGCAATGGTTCTTTGACATTCCTGATCATACACTGCCGGCCAGTTTTACTTCTCCTTATCCGGCTAGCACAGCGCCAGATCGCTACTTTCTCTGGTCGATACCACATATTCCGTTGCAAAATGTCACCGCATTTACCACAGAATAATTTTTGAGAGAAGCAATATTTGCCATTAAGTCGCCTATGCTTGCAGTTCTTAGTGGTGATACCGTTATGGCGCCGCCGGATCAAATTTTGCACTTGCATAAAGACGGACTTGGGAATAATGGCGGCATGGTCATTTTCAACATAGTATTGCGGCATAATGCCATTATTCTTAACACGCTTCTTGGTTAAGAAGTCAACGGTGTAAGTTTTCTGTAATAGAGCATCACCCATATATTTCTCATTCTTGAGGATCAAGGCAATCCCGCTAGAGTGCCAATTAGTTTTCTTGCCACCCGTTAATACACCGTCTACCTTAAGCAATTCGGCAATTTGCTTCATCGTCATTCCTTGCAGGTAGCTGTAGAAGATCCGTTTAACTGTTTTGGCTTCCTCTGGTTCAATTACCAGGTTGCCATCTTTATCCTTGGTGTAGCCGAGAAAGTGATTATGGTTGATCAGCACTTTGCCTTGCTGGTAACGGTACTGCAAGCCGAGCTTAACGTTTTGCGATAGCGACTCACTTTCTTGCTGAGCCAGGGAAGCCATGATGGTAATTAGGACTTCACCCTTGGCATCCATGGTGTTGATGTTTTCTTTTTCAAAGAAGATGGCAACGTTGATGGCTTTAAGGTCACGAATGTATTTTAAACAATCGATCGTGTTTCGAGCAAAACGACTAATTGACTTGGTGACAATCAGATCAATTTTGCCTGCTTTGCAAGCCCTGATCATTTTATTGAATTGATCACGTTTTTTAGTATTAGTTCCCGAGATTCCATCATCAGCAAAGATTCCAGCAAATTCCCAGCTGGGGTCTTTTTGAATCAATTCTTTGTAGTGGCTAACTTGTGTTTCGTAGGAATTAACCTGTTCATCGAGTTCGGTCGAAACCCGGCAGTAGGCAGCGACTCGCAACCGTTCTGATTGCGGTTCATCTGGAGAACGGTTAATGCTGTTGCCGCGTTGCTTATGAGCAGGAATGATACGTACTTTACCCAATTAAATCCACCTCGCTTTTAATGATGCTATACAGATATTCTGCTTGCTTTAACGGCTCGTTAAAACATTGCCGAATTACCTCACGATAGAAATGCTGACTGACACCGGCTTTCTTTGGCAGGAATTCAGATAAATGCAGACCGCACTTGAGTTGAAAAACAATTTCGTGCTCGCTATTGACTTTAATAACCTGAACAAAAGCCTTGAATACTTTGGAATCAAATTTCTTCATCATTTGTCCCTGCTGGCACCAGCGAAGGAGATCACGAAAATCTTCCAGGTTATTAGCATTATCAGTATTATTGCTGTTAATTTGCTTGATCTGTTGTTGGCATTGATGGGTACTTTGTTCCAGTTCAGCAGTTTGATTAATGTATAGGCCCTTATCGATTAAACCTTCTTTCACTAAGTTCATTAACGTTTCGGCTTTCTGATCGTTGGCCTTAATCTGGTTAGTTAACCTACCTAGTTCTCCGTCTGGATCGTTGAAATGTTCCTTCAATTCTTGTACCAGTGGAGAGAGTAAAAATTTCCTGCTGAAAATCAGTTTATTCATCATGGTGCAGAATGCATTTTGAATGCTTTTTTCAGGAACCGACTTCACTGGACATAGCTTTGCCGAGTGCAAATGTTTCTGACAAGCCCAGCAGATCTTGTTAGGGCGGGTTTGACGCTTGAAAGTGGAGCCGCAGTGGCCACAAATGATCTTGCCAGAGAATAAGTAGTGTTGTTGATACTTATGACTGCCGGACTCAATATTTCGCTGTTGGGCGGTTTGCTTTAACAGTTCTTGCGCTTTATTAAAGTTTTTACGGCTGACTAAAGCTGGATGATGTTCTTCAATTAAATATTGTGCTAGTTCACCTTGGTTAAAATGACGGTGGTATTGATCATCACGGTAGGTTTTTTGGCATAACATATCGCCGGTATAGTTGATGTTGCGAAGGATGTTAATAATAGTGCTGCTCCACCAATGATGACCACGCTGGGTCGGAAGATGTTCATAGTTTAGCTGCTTAGCAATTTGGCCGGTTGAACTGCCCTGAAGAAACTGATCAAAAATTTGCTTAACGATTTGAGCTTCATGGGGGTTAGTTACTAAGTTGCCGTTCTGAATAGAGTATCCGTATGGTGCCGAAGAAACCCTGAAACTACCATTCGCAAAACGCTTCCGAATAGACCAGCGTAAATTACCCGCAGTTGAGTGTGACTCGTCTTGAGCAATGCTACTGAGAATAGAAAGAAACAGCTCGCTGGCCATCTCACCGGTATTGATACGTTCCTTTTCAAAGTAGATGGGAATGTTTAATTGCTGGAGTTCACGAACAATTTTCAAACAATCAGTTGTGTTACGCGATAATCGGCTAATTGACTTGGTAATCACCAAATCGATCCGGTGGTTATGACAATCGGCCAGTAACTCTTTTAAGGCATTGCGGTAATTCAGTTTGGTGCCTGAAATACCTTCATCAAAGTAGACTCTAACTAGCTGCCAATTAGGGTGGCGATTGATATATTCTTGGTAATGCTGCCGCTGATTTTCAAGGCTTTCCAATTGTTCGACATTGTCAGTGGATGCTCGGCAATAGGCTGCCACTCTTAATTGTTTGACATCACGCTGGTAGCTATTGATTTTCGTAATGGTTGACATGACAAACCTCCTTTCGTCAGTGTGGTATGTTAGCTCTGAATGATTGATGTATCAACGTTTTCTGGCTCTATTAAAGGCGGAAAAGATTGTTGATTTAATTGATCAATTTGCTTGAATTCGTTTTCGGAGATCAGTCCCTTATTTATTAGCTTCGTGATGACTTGACGGGATTGCTGGTAATGAAGTTCATCTAATAGCTGCTGTTGTGTTATGCCGGTTTTAATAGGCATCAGTGGTTGGTGAGTTACTGTCTTAACTTGTTTAGTCATTGTAATTACCTCCACTGATAAGCCAGTTAAAGATAAGAAGTAAACCATGGCAGCAAAAAAAGCCTGCAGACCGCAGTCCACAGGCTAGAAATAATTATTGTTGGTTGTCCTTGTTATGCAGTTGTTGCAAAACGCTTTTTAGCTTATCGGGAACCGGCAAGCCAAGACGGCTGGCGTTTTCAAGTAAGGAGATTCCTTCATTGGAAATGTAGAAGAAGATAGTAGCCGTTCTGATTGCGGATCCATTCTTCAATAAATAAATATCGAGGACATTGGCAATTCCAACTAATACTAAAATCAGGACTTTGCGAGTTAGACCACGAAAGCCAATTTCACTTGACAGCCTATGCTCGTTAATGGCGCAGAGAATCCCGGTTAAGTAATCCACTAACATAAAAATTAACAGTGCATACAGAAAGTCGTCCAGTCCGCCCAAGTACCAGCCAAGAAAGGCCCCGATTGCTCCACAACAAGAATTAATTGTAATAGCACTAATCTTCAAGCGTAATCCCCCTTTTGTATTTTGCCTTCAACTCCATAAATTCGTGCCCATACTTAACATCGTCAATAAAACCGATATCGTAGCCGCGGCCTTCGAACCAAATATTGGTATCTTCATCAACATCAGGGCGGTAACGAATAATGAAAGAGAGCTGTTTTTCAAGTTTGACAGTTACGGCGGTGTAGTATTCTTGACCATGAAGGGAAGATACCTTGGCCCAAACATCGCCTAATTTAACGTTTTTATACATGCTCATCCCGGTGTTAGGATTTTCACCCACATACTTTTCTTTCATCAGCGTAATGCGCTTATTCAATTCGCCGATATCGGCAATTTTACTAACGCGATTATTTTGTTTCTGCAATTAAAATTCCTCCTTTCGATAAGGTGCCAGGATTGCCCGGAGAAACTTAATCATGGCGTCAAAATCAGCGGTTTCACGATATTCATAAAGATAAGCAATTGTGTAGAGAATGGCGGTATGAATATCATCGGGAAGGGGGTCGAATGCGGATAGAGGTTGACGAAGTACATTCTCGACTGTAGTTGTTGCCGAGCCGATTAACTTCGTAATTAGGTCATCCTCAACAGTGTTATCTATCCTCAGGTAGGCTTTTGCTTCGGCCAAAGTAATAGCAGCCACATTTCATCAATCCT
>ERZ773269.790-NODE-790-length-35402-cov-6.462302_pt1 | contig 35402 bp, 31 predicted proteins | sample MGYA00511958_ERZ773269 | MGnify/ENA primary metagenome ERZ773269 (study PRJEB29015, sample SAMEA2737761) | human gut metagenome | biome: human gut; feature: human-associated habitat; material: faeces | place: China | collected 2012 ... | reverse complement strand
TGTCAGGCAAAACCAAATCAGCAAATTCAGCCTTTTCTGCCTTCTTAGCAACGTAGTCTTGGTTAGACTTAATACGTTCGTACACCAGCGCCATAATCAAGTCTGAGAAGATTGTTGCTAACACGGCACTTGGCACATCAACTTTAGCAAACGTCTTATTCGCTGCTTCATCCATAAACGCACTGAAACGGTCACGACCAATGAAATTGAGTACTTCATTGAAGACTTGCGCATGTTGACCAGTTTGTTGCTCATCAGCATAGCGCTCATCTTGCCAAGTCCACGTATCATACAAGTTAGTCAACTTAACCAAGACTGGTAGGAATGGTAACTTCGTCAGTGCAGTTTGATTGTCATTAAATGCCAACTCAGTCGCAGAGGACGTACCAGTTTGATCCGTAACAAATGTGGCATCAACAGTAGCTGATTCCCAAACATCTTGATTAGAAACGTGGTGGTCATAAACTGTTGGCGTTAGGTTGGTTTGGTTATGGAACTTAGCCAACATTTCGGCTGACGGCGTGTTGTCCAAGAAGATTGCTTGGGTATATTGATCATCCCCAGCCAAAACATCTTCCAACACGGCATCAATACCAGCAGCACCAGCATCTGCATAACGAATATCGGATTCATTTGCCGTCGCATACTTAGCGACTAAGCCTGACATAACGCCATCTAAGTCAGTGTGTGTCACAATTAGCGTTTTTGACATGTTTATTACTTCCTTTGAACTGAATAATACTTATCTCCATCTTACGTTTTGTCGTGACTAATCACAAGTCATGATGTCGTTCGTTCATTAGTGTCGTTAACTTCTGCATGGTATTCGCATTACGGACGGTTATCCTAGCAAACGCAGCCGTTGTACTAATCCGCAATAATCTGGTTTTATTACGAAGTTCTGCACCAGTGCTCATGAAAATAAAACGTCCGTGTAGCAACACACGATTTTCAGGCCCAATGTAGGGTGCGAACTCATCCAAGGATTGTTTCGCTTCTGATTCCGAACTGGCAATTATTAAATCATGCCGACCGTCATCTTTGATTCCCCACCATTCTGGTGAATGACTCATCATATCGTTTATGTCGGCTAGCGACAATCCGTACAGGTGTATTTCAAAGCCCTCATGTGCTGATAAAGCGATACCAAGGCTGGCAAAATCAACCGTATCAGATTCAACATCAACAATAACGTTACCAGTATTTCCGAACGTGATGACGTTATGAAACCCCTGTTGTACAAACCATTCACGCAACTCGCTCATTTTGACTTTACGTTTGCCACCGACGTTTATCCCCCGGAGCAAAATCAGATATGTGTTCATTTACCCCTCCAGTACTAACATTAGTCTTCTGACTTGAAATAATCAGTCGCTAAAATACTATAGACCTTACTGTCAACGTATCGACCATTTGGTAATAACTCATAATCACGCAGTGTTCCTTCATATTGCATGCCAGCCTTTTCCATTACGCGTCCAGAGCCAATATTTTCTGGTGCATGGAATGATTCAATGCGGTGCAACTCTAGTTGTTCGAACCCCACCGTGATCACCGTCCGTAGCGCCTCAGTCATAACTCCTTGTCCCCAATAAGCGTGATTCAAGGCGTACCCAATTTCAGCCGAATTGTTTTTCTCGGTTGGTCGGATATCAATGCTACCAATCATTTTGTTAGTTGCTTTTTCAACAATGACGTACTTGCCCAGTGGATCTGCTAAATGAAATTTCTTTATGCTGATTTCTAAAGTGTGTTCGATTGATTCCGGCATCGGTACGTGAATCCACTTTAGCACCTCTGGATTATGAAACATTTCAAACATATCAGCGGCATCTTCTTCAGTCGCATGTCGATACAAAAAGCGCTCGCTCTCAAAGTTATCTAAGTCAGTTACTCTTTCAATTAAAGTCATCCCCATTACCCCCGTAAAACCAAGTTTCAGTCAGTATACGAGCTTCAGTTGATAAAAACAAATACAACCTCAATCGCCGCAAGAACAGCCACTGAGGTTGTATTTGTATTATAGATTCAGTTCGCTCGCCGCATCGGCATCCAAAATCAACGTGAAATTAGGATGTAGCTGCAAAATACTTGATGGCACATCTTCTGTGACCGGTCCAAAGAAAGCCTGCTTAACCATCGCCGCCTTACCTTTACCGTTCACAATCATGACAGCATCACGCACTTGGGTCATAACAGACTGTGGCCCCATCGTAACATAGAAGTCAGGTGCCTTACTTTCATCACCACCAACTTCGTCAACTAGCACCTCACGCAAGGTTGGTGTCGCATCAGCTTCAACGCGATATGTCTGATTGCCAAACTTGGTGGCACCAGGCACGTTACCAAGGAAATGACCGTCAGCGCCAAGGCCCATCAACATCAAGTCCAAACCACCATCCGCTGTAAGCTTTTCATCCCACGTTTGATAATTCTCAGGTGTCAGGCGCTCGATTTGTGATTCAGACACCTTTGCCGGCATAAAGAATAGACGACGTAAATTAGTCATCGTCACACCTTCAGGCTCACCGTTGACCGGCACTTCATCAAAGTTGTAAAAATGAACGTTCTCATAATAATCACGTCCCACAACTTCTTCAACCAACAACTCGTAAACTCCCTTAGGCGTATTTCCAGCCGTTATCGCCATATTTACACGACCAGGCTTAAGCATCGTTGCTAGCAACTTATGGGCAGCTAAACGGCTCATTTCAGCATAATTATCGGCAACAATAATTTTCATTGGTTCATCCTCATTTTAATTAGACGGCATACTATTTTATACAGTCCAATTATAGAAAACGTCCGTGCTTAAAATATGCCATTTTATTGGTTGATTTTAGTAAAACTAATAGTTGCTTATCAACGCTCAGAAACAGCCTGTTCTCCAGCCACCTTAACTGGTATTAAGTACACTGCATATCCTTGATATGCCTTACTTTTCGCTTTCATATCCTTAACAGTCGAGTATCCTTCAACCTTTGCCATCACAGTTACTTTTACTGGGTCAGCTAGTCCAGTAACCTTATCTTTGCGAGTATTCAAAATCAATTTACGACATTCCTTTGTCATGTGTTTTTTAGTAGCAATCATATATATAGGCGTTGACGAATCAGTAAACATTGATCCGCGATTTTCACCAACTGTAAATGAAAGGTTAAATCGTTTGGTGTCTTTTGCGTATGGACGGACCGAGGTTAATAATCCATCAAACTTAACAAACTTACCCTTATATTTTTTACCAAATTGTTTACCTGATAGATTCTGATACACTTCGCCATCCAAAGTAATTGGTCGGTCCTTAGTTGTACCCACTTTAGCAGCAACAGCATTTGAAACCAATAAATTAGTTTGCATGCCACTAGTTGCAATGACACCAGTTACCAAAATGATACCTACAGTTTTCGTGATATTGTTCATATACTAACCCCATCTACCAGCTTTTTACGTCATTCCAGTCTGGACGTGTTTTGAAGCTTCTCAAAGATAGCACGACTTTTCCGTTGCCAAACATTTCCTTACCAACGTTAAAAATTCTTTTAGTTAAGACGTCAACATAGGTGCTGAGAGTATGAAAAAACCGTTCAGCAGACATGCGTCTACCAAACGGTTCGTTTTTAGTATTTATCAAATCGCATTTGTCGTTGCGTCCTAATTTCTTCTGGACCCAACTGGAACAAATCGTCAATTGTTTGTAGCAAATCACGACGCAGGTTTTCATAAAACAGGTCGCGATCATCGCCTTCAAGGATAACGCGTTCCACAATCTTTTTCGCCAAAAGTTCTTGTGGTGTCAGCCCCAATAGTTCTGCTGCTTCTGGTGCACGCTTGGCATCTTTGAACATAATCGAAGCAAACCCTTCAGGTGACAGCATCGCATAAATAGAATGCTCAAACATCCAAACTTGGTTCGCTGTCGCTAAAGCCAAAGCACCACCTGACCCACCTTCACCATAGATAATGGCAATCATCGGCACGGTGAACGACATGCTTTGCACGATGCTTTCCGCAATTGCTTGGCCGACACCACCTTCTTCCGCTGTTTTACCAGGAAAGGCACCAGGTGTATTAATCAACGTAATGATTGGTCGATTGAATTTGTTAGCTTGTTGCATCAGACGCAACGCCTTACGATAACCACTCGCTTCAGGTGAACCATTACGGGTTTGAAGCTTTTCAGCCATCTCATCACCACGATTAATCGCAATCATCGTGACCGGTTGCTCACCGAGCATCCCCACACCACCAATCACGGCTGGATCATCACCTTGTGCACGGTCACCATGAAATTCTTGAAAATCAGTCACGATATTAGCAATCAAATCACGCGCCAAGAAACGGTCTTCACGGGCGGCCCACGCAATTTCAATTGGTGTTAATTCACTCATGATTACGCCTCCAATGGTGCTTGATGCACACGCAATAACTTGCCAATGTATGACTGTAACTCAGGGCGTTGCACAATCGCATCAATAAATCCGCTTGCTTGCATGTGCTCAGCGCGTTGGAAGTCCTTTGGTAGGGTTTCATGAATCGTTTGTTCAATGACACGACGACCAGCAAAGCCAACCAACGCGTGTGGTTCAGACAAAATAATATCGCCTTCCATAGCAAATGACGCTGTCACACCACCCATCGTTGGATCGGTTAGAACGACCACATACAACAAACCAGCTTCACGATGACGTGCGACGGCTCCTGAGACCTTGGCAAGCTGCATGAGACTCATAATACCTTCTTGCATGCGCGCACCACCAGAAGCCGAAAATAGGACAACTGGCAAGTGCTTGGCTGTGGCATCGTCGAACAAGCGGACCAATTTCTCACCCGTTTTCGCGCCTAATGATCCCATCATGAAACACGCATCCATCACAGCAACTGCAGTTCGTCGACCATCAATGACCGCTTCACCAGTCATAACCGCTTCCTTCATGTCTGTGATTGCTTGCGCCTTGGCAAGTTTCTCAGGATAACCTGGAAAGTCCGGTGCTGTCATTTCAACATCCGCGTACCATTCAGAAAACTTATCCGTCATCAAATCAAGGCGTTGTTGCGCCCCCAAACGGAACCCGTAACCACAAACACCACAAACCAGGTATTCACCCAATTCTTCTTGGTATTGTTGGGCACCACAGTAGGCACAAGTTACCCAACTACCGGCCGGGACCTTATCAAACGCGTCTGGGTTAGGCGCATGCTTAAACTTATCAGCTTGATTATCAAATAATTGGGTCATGGCGCTTGCACCTCTTCCTTTGACCACGCAGGCAAAAAGTCCGTCTCTACAAAATCAATTGGTACAAGGCCTTGGTGGACACGTTCATCCTTAACCAATGCCCGTTGCACCGCTAGATTAGTTGAAACGCCACGCACAACCACTTCATCTAGCGTACGTGACAATTTTTTAAAGACATCATCACGGTTATCCGCTGAAACAATCACTTTACCCAACATTGAGTCGTAGTAAGGTTGCACGGTATCACCCGCATACATCGCTGAGTCAAACCGGATGCCTGGTCCACCAAATGGCAAGTACGTAAAGTTGACTTGGCCAGCGCTTGGCCGGAAATCATGCATCGGGTCTTCAGCATTCAAACGAACTTCAATCGCGTGTTGCTTAATTTGAATATCTTGTTGTTGGACTGGCAACGGCTCCCCAGCTGCAACGGCAATCTGCATCTTTACCAAGTCCAAACCAGTCACCGCTTCGGTAACCGGGTGTTCCACTTGAATGCGTGTATTCATTTCCATGAAATAAAAGTTATTATCACGGTCAGCCAAGAACTCAAACGTTCCGGTGTTCTCGTAAGACAAGGCATTCGCCGCCTTGACCGCCAACGCACCAAGCTCTGAACGCATATCACTCGTGACACCAACCGCTGGTGATACTTCAATCATCTTTTGGTGGTGACGTTGAATTGAACAGTCGCGCTCTGGGAAAAAGACCGTCTGACCCTGTTGATCACGCATGATTTGGACTTCGATGTGACGCACATTTGTCATCACCTTCTCAATATACATATCAGCTGAACCGAAAGCTAATTTCGCTTCGGCTTGTGCCCGCTCAAATTGTTGGGCCAGCTCTTCACGATTGTTTAGCAAACGCATGCCTTTACCGCCACCACCAGCGGCTGCCTTCAACATGACTGGGTAACCAATTTGATCACTAACAGCAATTGCTTCGGCGCTATCGGTCAACGTGCCAACACTACCGGGGATGACTGGCACACCTGCCGCACGCATCGTTTCACGTGCTTGCGCCTTATCACCCATTAAGGCAATTGTTTCTGCGTGTGGTCCGATAAACGTGATGCCAACATCCGTCAACATATTCACAAACATCGCATTTTCAGACAGGAATCCGTAACCAGGGTGAACGGCATCAACACCTGTTAGTAAGGCCGCGCTCACGATATTTTTCATATTCAAATATGAATCTTGAGGTCGTGGGCCACCAACCGCAATTGCCTCATCCGCTAATTGCACATGCAACGCTTCTTTGTCGACCGTACTGTAAATGGCCACCGCTTTGATGTCCATCTCATGCAGTGCGCGAATAATGCGTACGGCGATTTCGCCACGGTTCGCCACCAAAACTTTTTTAAACATAATTAACTCCATCAAATGAAAAGAGGCTGGAAAAATTCCCAACCCCTTTCAAACTATGCCGGTTGAACCGTATACAGGATATCATCGTATCCAACGACAGCTTCATTATCGACATTAACAGCCGTAATAACACCAGCAACGTCACTTTTTACTTCCGTCATCAATTTCATGGCTTCAACAATGGCCACCGTTTCACCGACAGCGACTGTGTCACCAACTGATTTAAAGTTCGCAGCTTCTGGCTTTGGGGCCAAATAAACGGTACCAACAAGTGGTGCTTTAATCGTCACCGTTGTATCCACAACAACTGATTCGTCAGTCTGAGTTGCCACGTTGGCAGCTGGTTGTTGTGCCATCATTATTGGTGCTTGGTCGTTCTTGCTGAGATAAAGATGTGTTTCTTCAGTATCTAGCTTGAATTCACGTAATGAGCTCTGCTCAAAATCATGCATCAATGCTTGAATATCGCTTAAATTCAAACTCATGATATACCCCTAATTTCTATAAACATCGTATATCAAGTATATCACATCTCAACAGGCCTTTTCGGGCAGAAAAGGAGTTAAACCCCAAGTTGCAACTTCAATTCCATCACCGCATCACGCAAGCTAGCTGCCTCTTCGAAGTCCAAACGCTTAGCTGCTGCACGCATTTGATCTTCCAAATTGGCAATCATGGCTTCTTGATCTGGACGCGCCATATCCTTGAAGGCCACTTCTGTGAAGCTTGCAGACTTGTTGCTGTCATCGTCAGATTCGTGGGTAACCGCAATCAAACCACGAATTTCCTTCTTGATGGTGTGTGGCGTAATACCGTGCTCCTCATTGTATGACATTTGAATAGCACGACGGCGGGCCGTCTCATCCATGGCTGCCTTCATTGAGGCCGTCACATCATCCGCATACATAATGACGTGACCATTCTCGTTACGAGCGGCACGTCCAATCGTCTGAATCAAAGAACGGGTATTGCGCAAGAAGCCTTCCTTATCGGCGTCCAAAATGGCCACCAATGACACTTCAGGCACGTCAATTCCTTCACGCAACAAGTTGATACCAACCAAGACGTCAAACTTACCCAAACGCAAATCACGGATGATCTCAGTTCGCTCAAGCGTCTTAATGTCTGAGTGCAAGTACTTAACCTTCACACCGACGTCTTCGAGATAGTCCGTCAAATCTTCAGCCATCTTCTTCGTCAACGTCGTCACAAAGACACGTTCATCCTTGGCGACACGCTCATTAATTTCACCCAACAAATCATCAATTTGACCCATAACCGGACGCACTTCAATTTCAGGATCCAGCAAACCAGTTGGACGAATAATTTGTTGCGCAACATCCTTGTTTGACACACGCTCTTCTTCATAATCACCCGGTGTGGCTGACATGTAGATAATTTGGTTAACGTGTTCTTCAAACTCATCCAGACGGAGCGGACGATTATCCAACGCTGATGGCAAACGGAATCCGTAATCAATCAACGTTTCCTTACGAGCGCGATCACCCTTATACATACCACGTACTTGTGGCATCGTCACGTGGGACTCATCGACAACAATCAAAAAATCATCCGGGAAAAAGTCGAGCAACGTAAATGGTGGCTCACCTGGTGCACGACCATCCATGTGACGTGAATAGTTTTCAATACCGCTGGTGAAGCCCATTTCACGAATCATTTCAATATCGTACTCAGTACGTTGCTTTAAGCGTTGCGCCTCCAACAACTTACCTTCTTCTTCAAACACCTTCAATTGGGCGTCCAACTCGGCTTGGATTGTCTTCAAAGCACGCTCACGAATCTCATCATTGGTCATAAAGTGGGTTGCTGGGAAGATGGTTGCCAAATCCAAATCAGCCGTCACTTCACCAGTCAACGAATCCACTTCGCGAATGCGATCAACTTCATCCCCAAAGAATTCAATGCGAATCGCCTTCGCGTCAGATGACGCTGGGAAGATTTCCAAAACATCCCCACGCGCACGGAAGCGACCACGCTGGAAGTCGATATCATTGCGTTGGAATTGAATATCAACCAAGCGACGCATCAAATCATTACGCTCGATAATGTCACCAACACGAACGTTAATAACGTGATCATTATATTGTTCAGGACTACCCAAACCAAAGATAGATGACACTGAAGCCACCACGATGGTGTCGTTACGCGCCAACAATGATGCCGTCGCTGAATTACGAAGCTTATCAATTTCATCATTAATTGATGAGTCCTTTTCAATATACGTGTCAGAAGATGGCACATACGCTTCGGGTTGGTAGTAATCATAGTAAGACACGAAATACTCAACCGCATTATTTGGGAAGAATTCCTTGAACTCACCATACAATTGGCCCGCCAAGGTCTTATTGTGTGACAAAACCAAAACTGGCTTATTGGCCTGGGCAATGACGTTTGAAATGGTGAAGGTTTTTCCTGTTCCGGTTGCTCCCAACAAGATTTGTTCCTTAACACCATTCTTCAAGCCAGTTACCAGCTTATCAATAGCTGTGGGTTGATCCCCAGTTGGCTCATACTTTGACACAACCTCGTAGGTATGGCTGTCATCACGATTAATCATATTCGCCTACTCACTTTCTGCATTAATAGTTATTTTCTCTCAACAAACACAAAAGCCCACTAAGAACAGTGGACTTCTCTATTTATCATTATAACAACTTATGACTACTTTGCATTGAAGATGCCGATGTAGATGCGTTGTAATTGTTCTGAACCTGGAAATTGCTCGTCCAGCAACTCTGGCAGCACCTCACGAATAAAGTAAGCCACACTTGGCATGTCACGGAAAGCGAAAATCGTTTCCAAGCTTTCCTTGTAAATTTCCAAGAACACAGGCTCTGGGTTACCCTTTTGTAATTCGCCGTATGCTTCATACAACAAGTCAACCTTATCAGCCACTGACAAGATACGTCCTTCAAGCGTGTCATCCTTACCCTCGTGAAGACGACGCTTGTATGCTTCCTGCAACTCAACTGGAATCTCAGTCTTTACAAAGTTATCTGACAATGAGTCTTCCACATCAGCCAACATTTGACGCAAGGTTGCTGACGCATACTTAACTGGTGTGCGAATATCACCGATAAAACGTTCCGTAATATCGTGATTCAAAGCCTTTTCGTAAAGCATACGCCAGTTAACATCATTACCCGCTTGTTCTTCGATGTCACCCAAGAACTGTGCAGCCTCGGTAACCTTCCATGAGTGGGCGGCCACTGAATGAGGTTGATACTTAAAGTACCCCGGTGCGCGTGTGATCATTTCAAGTTCATTCAAACCTGATAAATATTGATGCATCCCCATTTCATTCATCCTCCCAAAAAAATATATTTTTACTACTATACTTGTTTAAGTTTATGAATGCAAGCAAAAAACCAGACCAAATTGGTCTGGTTTCAAATAATTAGTATGATCCTAGAATCGTAACTGTGTATTTGTTATCCTTTGCGTCCGTCGTCACGTAAGCTTGCATACCTGTTGACGCTTCAATTCGAATTTGAACTGGCACCCCATTTGGTAGGTAACTTGGTGCGATTTGCGCAATGTAATTAGCAAAGCTTTGGATTTCGGTTGCTGAATAGAACTGTGTTGAGACTGTTACATTCAAACCACGCAACGTACCATCACGGTAGGCGGCTTGACCAGTCACAGATGCCAAGTTAGGGAAGAATCCTTGTACCTTGTCGACAAAGTTTGTGAAGCTCGTGTTCAATGAACTTGCAACCGACTTTGATGACGTCGTACCTTCTTGCATTGGCAACACGACCGTTTGATTATTCAAGTCAGTCCATGAACCAAGTGCATCACCTGACTTAGATACGTTCCAGCTGTAGAAGCTACCACCAGCCAATGAATCATCCTTGGCTTGGGCGTACATCGCCACATAGATTGGGACATCAGCAGGAATATCCTTCATTGCACGGTAACGCTTAACGACTTCAGCAGCCATTTCCTTACCGTGAGCAATGCGGTCAGCCTTATCAATATCTTGCGTAAAGCTAGGCCCATCTTTTTCCTTTTGATAAACGTCTTGGGTGTTCATTCCCATACCGATGACGATACCAGCCAACTTCAGGTTATCACCGTCTTGCGTCATGAAGTCTTGTTCTTCAATTGTTTGCAAGTAGATTGGTGCACGTGAATCGTCAGTCTTACCATTATCCTCAGGATTTAGTCCTGTTGGATTATCGCCCGCCTTGCGATTCAACCAATCTATAGCCGTTTTCGTAGACAAATATTGACCTTCTTGGAACACGTACTTAGACGTACTGAAATGATCCTTAGAAAAGTCAAGCAACCCATCTTCAAAACCAACCAGGTTAAAGGTGTTACCGGCATTCTGTTGGGCCGTCAAACCGCGGGTCTTGCTCGTCAAATACTTACCGTCCTTGATGACAGTCTTGTAAACTGAGTCGTCAGCTTTTCCAGTAACCTGAACACCCTTCTTTGATGAAGATGAGCTCGTTGTCTTCGTCGTACCAGAATTATTAACTGATGACGAATTCTTTGAGAAAAAGTTACCAAAGAAGACCAATGCTACAGCCAAAACTGCCACAACAACTAGTGCAGCAATCCATTTAAGTGCACGCATCATGAAAAACTCCTCTTACCCACTCGACACTACATCGAGCGGTTTCGTTTTTGATTATTATTTACTTTCCATACTATCACGCAATTGTGATTCTGACCAAATCTCTATGCCAAGTTCTTGGGCTTTTGTTAACTTTGAACCCGCATCTGCACCGGCAATCAGCAAATCAGTCTTCTTAGAAACCGATCCACTCACCGTTGCACCTTGCGCTTCAAGCCATGCAGTCGCATCTGAACGACTAAACAGCTCAAGCTTTCCAGTCAAAACCACACGCTTACCAGAAAAGACCGTGTCAGTTGCAACTTCAACTGCTTGCGTATAACGCGTGTTAACGCCAAGTGATTCGAAATCACGAACCAACTCTTGGGCGTGATCTGTATCAAAGTATTGCGCAATACTGTGGCCAATAATCAATCCCATGCCTGGCAATTCAGAAATTTCTTCGGCCGTTGCATGAGCAATGGCATCCAACGTGACAAACTTAGCCGCAATCGTCTTCGCAGCCTTCGCACCAACGTTACGGATACCAAGTCCGAACAACAAGCGCTCAACTGAATTAGCCTTTGAATTTTCAATGGCCGTTAGTAACTTGTTTGCTGACACTTCACCAAACTTGTCCAGCGTAAGCAATTGTTCAAACGTCAAACGATACAAATCAGACACTTGATCAACCATCTTCTTATCAAGCAACTGTGCCACAATCTTTGGTCCAAGGCCATCGATGTTCATGGCATCACGTGATGCAAAGTGCGTCAATGATTCTTGTACTTGTGCCGGGCAGAATGGGTTAATGCAACGAAGGGCAACTTCACCATCAACGTGTACTAATTCCTGACCACAGGCCGGGCAACCCAACGGCATACTATATTCAATTGAATCCGCCGGACGTTGCTTCAAAATCACTTGACCAATCTCTGGAATAATATCCCCAGCCTTGTGCAACGTCACCGTATCACCGATACGAATGCCCTTTGCTTCAAGGTATGTTGGATTGTGTAGAGAGGCGCGTGAAACCGTCGTGCCGGCCAATTGAACTGGGTCCATCACCGCAGTTGGCGTGACCGCCCCAGTACGTCCAACCGTCCATTCAATATCACGAACAACCGTCAACGCTTCTTCTGGTGGGAACTTATAGGCAATGGCCCATCGTGGCACCTTCACCGTGTTCCCAAGTTCTTCATGGTAAGCCAAGTTATTAACCTTAACGACAATACCATCGATACCATAAGCCAAGTCATCACGAGTCGCTGTTTGATTCGTAATGTAAGCTTCAACATCCGCTTCTGAACTTACCACCGCATTGGTTGGATTGGTTGGCAAACCAAGTTCTGCCATGCGAGCTAACAGCTCAGCTTGCGTCGTAACACCCAAAACATTTTCAGCATCAACCGCAAAATACAAGAATGCATCTAGCTGACGTTGCTTTGTGATTTTGGCATCCAACTGGCGCAATGAACCAGCTGCCGCATTACGTGGGTTTGCAAACGTTGGCAAACCGTCACGCTCGCGTTCCTCGTTCAACGTCACAAAGGCAGCCTTAGGCATGTACACTTCACCACGGACTTCAACGGTCAGTGGTTCGTTCAACTTCTTAGGGATACGCTTGATTTGTCGGACGTTAGCGGTCACATCTTCACCGATGCTACCATCCCCACGTGTTGACGCTTGCACAAGTGACCCATTTTCATAGACCAAACTGATGGCCAAACCATCAATCTTTAATTCCGCATTGTATGCCAACGGTTCGTGGAATGACTTTTGTGTCGTAGCCATCCAGTCTGCCAACTCTTCAAATGAAAAGACGTCACCCAGTGACAACATTGGTACCGGGTGGGCAACCTTTGGCAAATCTGACTTCACTTCACGCCCACCAACTTGTTGCGTGATGGAATCAGCCGTCACCAACGCCGGGAAAGCAGCTTCCAAAGCTTCTAGTCGGTTATAAGCAACGTCATAAACTGAATCTTCAACTGACGGTGCATCGTTCTCATAATATTCACGTGCCCATTGCTTCAAATCAGCTTGCAAAGCAGCAATCTCAGTCGCCGCGTCTTCTTGTGAAAGATCTTTAATATCCGTGTTAATATCTGCCATTCAACAGTCCCTCTTTGTTAATTGACTTTTTGGATTGGTGCAAAGGCAGCCAGCAAACGCTTGATACCTTGATCTGGGAACGCAATGTCCAATTCTTGGTCTTCACCAGTTCCTGACACCTTCACAACGTGACCAACACCCCACTTCTTGTGACTAACCGCATCCCCAATTGTCCAAGCCGCCTTATCAGCGCCAGTTCCTGGGTTGTTAGTTGTCATGGAAGATGTTGTGCGAGTTGGCGTTGACGCCACTGATGATTGGCGTTGACGACCAGCAAACGTCGTCGCCGTCGCTTGTTGTGTGCGACGGGCAAATGGCAAAGCACCATCACGATTGGCAGTCGTTGACAACGTTTGACCAGCTGGTTGTTGAATCAACTCTGGACTAATCTCATCAATAAAACGTGATGGGATATTACTTGTCGTTCGTCCGTATAGCAAACGTGAATAAGCATTCGTAATGAACAACTTTTGCTTAGCACGCGTGATACCAACATAAGCCAAACGACGTTCTTCTTCTAGTTGGGCGTCATCAGCTGCAGCACGAGACAATGGGAACAAGTTTTCTTCCATACCAACCAAGAAGACGACTGGGAATTCCAATCCCTTGGCAGCGTGCAACGTCATCAACGTCACTTGGTTGTCTGCATCTTCATCGACACTATCCAAATCAGAAACCAACGCCAATTCACCAAGGAAGTCCACGTACTTTGAGACGCTTTCTTCGGTTGGCTCATACTTTTTGTCGAATTCTTCCGTTACTGACAGGAATTCGGCCAAGTTTTCTAGGCGGCCTTGGTTTTCTGGGGTTGGGGATGTCTTAAATTGCTCCTCGTAACCAGAACGTTCCAAAATTTGACGGGTCAAATCAGTGATGCTCAAATCAAATGACATTTGTTGACGAAGCGAGCTAATCAAATCAGCAAATTGCGTCAATTGGTTAGCTGCACGGGCCGTCAAACCTGGAATCATGACCGCATTTTGAGCAGCATCCAATAATGGCCAGTTTTGTTGTAAGGCAAATGAACGCAAACGTTCGATTGATGTATTACCAATACCGCGCTTTGGCTCATTGACGACACGCAAGAAACTTTCATTATCAGCCGGATTCGTCACCAAAGCTAAGTAGGCCAACACATCACGGATTTCCTTACGCTCATAAAACTTTGATCCACCGACCATCGTATAAGGGATGTTCGCCTTCACCAAAGCTTCTTCAATTCCACGTGATTGCGCATTCGTACGGTAAAGAACGGCAAAATCACGGTAATTGCGCTCATCATTTTTAACACCATCACGAATTTGGGCAATGACATACAAGGCTTCATCCTTGTCAGATTGACCACGGTAATAGGTAATCTTTTCACCCATTCCGTTGTCCGTCCAAAGATTCTTCGCAATTCGCTCGTTATTGTGTTCAATAACTGCATTCGCCGCATCCAAGATAGTTTGTGTTGAACGGTAGTTTTGTTCCAACATAACTGTCTTCGCATCTGGATAATCCTTGGTGAAGTTCATGATGATTTGCATGTTCGCACCACGCCAACCATAGATAGACTGGTCTGAGTCACCAACTACGGCCAGGTTACGGTGCTTAGCTGACAACAACGTGACCAATTCGTATTGCGCATCGTTGGTGTCCTGATACTCATCGACGTGCACGTACAAGAACTTTTCTTGGTAGAATTCCAAAACTTCTTGTTCTTGGTGCAACAATTCAATCGTCAACATGATCAAGTCATCAAAGTCGACTGATTGCGCCAACGCCAATTGGTGTTGATACTCCTTGTACGCCTTCGCAACAATCTCTTCAAATGGGCCATTAGCCAATTCTTCGTACTTCTCAGGCTTTTCCATCGCGTTTTTTGCGTTTGAAATGGCACCAAGCACTGAACGTGGATCATACTTTTCGATATCCACGTTCATATCCTTCAAAATACGCTTAATCAATGTACGTTGCGCACCGGCATCAATAATTGAAAAGTCCTTCTTGTAACCCAACTTATCAATATCGCGACGCAAAATACGCACTGCCAACGCGTGGAACGTTGAGACCCAAACGGCATCCGCATCTTCAGCATCAACTAGTTGACCAATACGTTCCTTCATCTCACGGGCAGCCTTATTCGTAAATGTGATGGCCAAAATACGCCATGGCATCACATTCAAATCTTTAATCAAGTGGGCGACACGATGCGTCAAAACACGTGTTTTACCAGATCCGGCACCAGCCATAATTAGCAACGGACCTTCCGTTGTCATAACCGCTTCTGCCTGTTTGTCGTTCATGCCATCAAGTAGTGAACTCATGTGTTTGCCCCTTTCAATCTTTAAAAATTAGCGGATCTTCTTTCCCCAGTATTGGTACAAATCAACCTTCAATGCACCATTGTACAACTTACGCTTCTTAGTAGCCTTAGCACCGAAAGCTTCTTCAAAGCCTTCATCTGACGTCAAAATGTACTTTGACCACGTTGGCATGTTGTTGTAGATGTGACCCATCTCACTGTAAAGTTGGCGAGCAGCATCCTCATCACCCAAACGTTCTCCGTATGGTGGGTTAGCAACCAACACACCATTAATCTTGTCAGTTGACCAATCCTTAGCAGCCAATTGCTTAAAGGTGATGTCATCACCAACACCAGCAGCTTCAGCGTTTGCCTTCGCGATTTCAATCATGTTTTCGTCGATATCGAATCCTTCAATATCCAACTCAACATCAAAGTCAATCATTTGACGTGCTTGAGCCTTCAACGTTTCACCAATCTTCTTGTCGAACCAGTCCCATTGCGTAATATCGAACTCACGGTTCAATCCTGGTGCAATGTTGCGACCAATCAACGCAGCCTCAATAGCAATAGTTCCTGAACCAGTCGTTGGATCAACAAATGGATTGTCGGTAAACCAGTGAGCCAAGTTAACCAACGCAGCAGCCATCGTTTCCTTTAGTGGCGCACCACCCTTTTCAGTACGGTAACCACGCTTAAACAATGAATCACCTGTCGTATCCAGCGTAATCATGACGTGATCCTTATCAACGGCCGTTTCCAAAACAAAACGGTTTCCCGTTTCTGGCAAGTAGCCACGCGCGTGATAGGCATCCGTCAAACGGTTAACAATCGCCTTCTTCGTGATTGCTTGTACAGTTGGTACAGAGTGCAAAATAGAGTTCTTTGAGCGCCCGTTTACTGGGAACTCAGCGTCATATGGCAACAAGTCTTCCCATGGGAATGCCTTCGTCTTCTCGAACAATTGGTCGAAAGTCTTGGCATCAAATTCAGTCACCACAATTTTGACACGATCAGCTACACGCAACCACAAGTTAGTGCGGTAAATATCTTCATCCGTTCCTTGGAAGAAAACGCGTCCATTTTCAGTTTGGGTTGCATAACCCATGTCCTTCAACTCACGAGCAACAAGGGCTTCAAGTCCTGCTCCCATGGTGGCCATCAATTTAAATGTTTGCATAATTGTCACCTTTTTTCTTATTTATGTATCCCAGTTTCCTGGGTTTAAGTGCAAAAAGAAAGCCGACGCCACAAGGACGTCGGCTGCCTGATGCATCAGCTATAAGCCATGTTTTGTACCGAATATTGATTGGCGGTCAATACCCGGTGGCAATCATCTATCTCAGACATTTCTGTCTCCCCGACCATCACTTCAATTTGTTAGGTCAAGCGCCCCTACCAAAGTTTGGGTTGCCCGCTCGAGGGGTTTACCGCGTTCCACCCGTCGCATTTCTTTGACGGTTCGTCACTGTGGCACTTTAACAACTACTCAACCATAGTTACCCGTAGGTCTTTCGTTGGCCGTCAACCGACAAGTCGGCTGCCTAGCCTTATTTTTTCAGCTAGCACGAACACTACTGACATCGCAGTCAGTGCGAGCATGGACTTTCCTCATACGGCATAAGCCATACGCAATTACCCGCTAATACATCGTATTTACTTATTATACACTTATTCAGCCGTTTGTGTAGCCTTTTCTTCAGCAACTGGTGTTGGCGCTTCTGAAGCCGTACCAAATACACGGCGTTCCAAGTTAGACAAACGCTTCAAAATATCCATGTTTGTGTTTGCCACTGGCGCTGGAGATGCCTTAGGCGCCGTTGCCGCAGCTGATACTTGCTTCGTCAATTCAGCAACTTGCGCCTTCAACTTCTCGTTTTGTGTCGTCAATTCATCAATATTACTTTGGAACGCTTGATAATCTGACATGATTTCATCCAAGAAAGCATCGACATCCGTCATATCGTATCCAGTACCGATACGCGTCTTCTTAAATTCCTTCGTCAAAATTTCCTCGCGGTTGTGTAGCACGTTTTCCATCACTAGGACTCCTCCGTTTTGTTCGTATTATTAGTTTAACAGGTTTTAAACTCAGTTACAAAAGCACTTTATGTGAATTGTTTGTGCCCTAGTCTTCCCAAAGCGTTTCTTGGTACTCCGTTGCGTAGTCTTGCAAACGGTCCAAATCCACCCGGCGCACCGGGTAATCGTGGTTTTCCGCAAAATCGTGGATGGCAACATCATCATATCGCGCCTTCGATTCAGTTGCTTCTTCATCAAAGAAAATAACAGCTTCATCAGTGTGCGTTAACATAAAATTCTGGTAAGTCACCATTTGATTGCGTCCTGCAAAGTCACCCTGCGAAACAGCGCTTGTAAAATTGACTGATGACTTTAGCTGCGTCAATTTTTCGGCATTTGCTTCATTCCATTGGCTACCAAATTTGCTAAACGGCGTCATCAACGCAATCTGGAACTCAGGGTAAGCTTCGTCCCGCAATTCCAACGCAACTTCAATCGCCCATTGTTCAATGCCTAATTGGCCACCAGTGATCAACCAATCAGTACCATCTTGAATCGCGTTTTCCAAAATTTTACGCAATGCATACTTAATTACCATCAACTTTGGGTCTTTTGTCCCCATCACGCCCAACTCATAACTGCGGAACCCTGTAATCCAAATTCGATGCAATTCACCATCAACTGTCAACGTCATCACCTCTTTACGTATTACTTACATTATAGGAAAGTTTGTCAGAATAATTGTCATTTTGCTATAATATAAAGGATACCTTAAGACGCAGGAGTACGAAATGGCTATTAACTATCCAAATGGACGCCAATTTAATCCGAGTGCGTTTTCAAAGCCGGTCTCAAAAGGTGTTTCCCAAAGTAATCGTGGCATGTCATTGGAAAATGATTTGAACGACGCAAATGCGTACTACCTAGCAACAGATACGGCTGTGATTCATAAAAAGCCCACGCCTATTCAAATTGTTAACGTTAGCTACCCCGCCCGTTCAGCTGCGAAAATTACGGAAGCATATTTTAGACAGGCTTCTACCACAGATTACAATGGTGTTTATAATGGGCAATATATCGACTTCGATGCGAAGGAAACGACCAATAAGCAGTCATTTCCTTTGAAAAATGTCCATGAACATCAGATTAAGCATTTGAAGCAAGTGGTTACACAGCATGGACTCGCTTTCATGATTATTCGCTTTTCCAACCTAAATGAGACATACGTCATTTGGGCAGAGCTATTATTCACTTATTGGGATAATCAAGAAACCCAACGAAAGTCGATTCCATACGACGTTATTAAGGCAGAAGGTGCGTTAGTTCCCCTCGGAATCAACCCAACCACGCCCTACTTAACCGCTATTGATGAATTGCTTAATCAACGTAAAGTATAAGGAGAACTATTTGTTATGACAGAAGAGATGTCACGCGTGCAAAGGTTACGCTCAAAAAAGAAGACATCCCAGCCAACTTCAAAGTGGAAGCGCTATACAAAGTATACGTTGCTAACGCTTGTGACGCTTGGCGCAGCCGGCACATTGGCCGGAGTTGGTGCTTTCACCTACTATGCTTCATCAGCACCTAAAGTGACAAATGCTGCTCTTGTCGGCACTTCACAAACCCAATACTTGGATAAGAACGGTGACGTTTTCTATACAAGTGGCTCACAAAAGCGTGAGATTGCCAAGCAATCTGAGATTCCACAAGAAATGCGTATGGCCGTAGTTTCAATCGAGGATCGTCGTTTTTACAAGCACCACGGTGTTGATCCTCGCCGTATTCTCGGCGCTGCATTTGCTAACTTCACTGGTTCATCACTTGGTTTGCAAGGTGGTTCTACCCTAACGCAACAATTGATTAAGTTGACTGTTTTCTCAACAGCGGCTAGTGACCAAACGTTGAAGCGTAAGGCGCAAGAAGCTTGGCTGGCTTTGAAGCTTGAAAAGCAGTATTCAAAGAATCAAATTTTGACACTTTATATGAACAAGGTTTATATGGGTAACGGTGTTTATGGTATGAAGACAGCGGCTGATTACTACTTCGGTAAGTCGCTTAACCAATTGTCAACGCCTCAAATGGCATTGTTGGCTGGTTTACCACAATCACCAACTGGTTACGATCCATATAACAACCCCAAGGATGCCAAGAATCGACGTGATGAAGTACTTGAAGCAATGGCTCAAAACGGGGTTATCTCAACGGCCAAGGCCAACGAGTATATGAAGACGCCAATTGATGATGGTTTGGTATCAACCCACTCTGATCAACTTGAAAATTCTGAAGAAAAGACCAAGATTAACCAAGCGTACATCACATCGGTTAATGCTGAATTGAAGAGCCTTGGCTACAATCCTGACACTGACGGTTTGACGATTCAAACGAATCTTGAGCCAAAGGTACAGAACCGCGCCTACAACATTGTTAACACAGAAAACTACGTTGCTTGGCCTGATGATGAGATGCAAGTTGGTTTGACAGTTACCGACCCTCGCAACGGTGATGTGATTGCCCAAATTGGTGGTCGTAAAGAAACAACCCTATTTGGTACCAACCACGCAACTAACACCAAGCGTTCATCTGGATCAACAGCTAAGCCTTTGGTCGCATACGGTCCAGCAATCGAAGATATGAACTGGTCAACGAACCACGCCGTTGATGACAATGCCTACAAGTATCCTGGCACAAACATCTCCGTGAATGACTTTGACCACCGTTACCTTGGTACGATTTCAATGCGTACAGCGATTGCACAATCTCGTAACATCCCTGCCGTTCAAACGTTGCAAGAAGTTGGTTATGACAAATCTTCTGCATTCCTTAAGAAGCTCGGTATTAACGAAGATCCTAAGGAGATGGTTGCCTCAAACGCCATTGGAATCGACATTTCAACTGAGCAAGAAGCAGCTGCCTACTCAGCATTCGCAAATGGTGGTACTTATTACAAGCCATCTTATATTTCTAAGATTACCGACCGTAGTGGTGCCGTGAAGAAGTTTAGTTCTAAGGGCTCAGAGGCTATGAAGTCTTCTACAGCCTTCATGATGACAAGCATGTTGAAGTCGGTTATCAGCGATTCATACGCCAAGATGATTGCAACCGATGCTTATAATCAAGCTGGTAAGACAGGAACAGTCGCTTATGGCGAAGATTCAAACATGTCAGCTGATTCAGCAATGGATACTTGGTTCACTGGATACACTAAGAGTGCTGCCATTTCTGTTTGGACAGGTTATGACGATCCAAACGAGGTTGGCCACGATTTGACTGGTAACGAACAATACATCATGTTGAAGGTCTATGGTGCGTTGATGGATTACGTTATGTCTGATTCTTCAATGGATGGCACGGACTGGACAGTCCCTTCTACTGTTAAGCAAGTGACTGTTAATGGAAAGAAGGAATACCAAGTTGCCGGAGCTAACGTAGCGAATGAAAAGACAGTCGGTGTTGCCTCAACGTCCACACCTTCATACTCTTCACGTTCTACATCTAGTTCTGCGCCAACGGTAAGTTCCGCAATGAGTAGTTCATCACAACCTGCTGAAAGCTCATCAGAGGCATCTGATTCATCAAGTGAACCAGCAAGCTCTTCAACGCCTGCTAGTTCATCAGCTCAAAGCTCAAGTTCAACACCTGCTAGTTCTTCTTCGCAAGAACGTAAACAAGATGAATAATTAGCAAAAAAGCAACCGAGAAATCTTTAATGATTCTCGGTTGCTTTTATTTTTGTTGTTTATATGGTTCCTGTCTGCATCTTGTATAAATCAGCATATTGACCACCTAGTGTCAACAAATCATTGTGGGTACCCCGTTCAACGATTTCACCATTGTCTAATACCAAAATTAAATCGGCATCTTTAATGGTAGACAAGCGATGGGCAATCACAATCGTCGTTCTAGACTGACGCATTGCCGCCAAAGACGACTGAATGATTGTTTCTGTTTCAGTATCAACATCAGCCGTTGCTTCGTCCAACACAAGAATTTTAGGATTTCTCACAATTGTACGTGCAAACGAAATTAACTGTCGCTGCCCCGATGAAAATCCAGCGCCACGTTCAGCAACCGCTTCGTGATATCGATTTGGTAATTTGTCAATAAACTCATTCGCATGAACAAATGTCGCTGCTGCTTCGATTTGCGCATCAGTAATCGTCTCATCAAACATCCGGATATTCGACATAACATCCCCATAAAACAAGTACGGATCCTGTAACACAAGGCCCACTTCACGTCTGAAAATCGCCAAATCAAGCGACCGGATATCTTGATCATCAATTAAGATATCTCCAGATTGAAACTCGTAAAAGCGCATCATCGCGTTGATGGCAGACGACTTACCCGAACCAGTGTGTCCAACTAACGCCACTGTCTGCCCTGGTTCAGCAACGAAGCTAATGTTTTTTAAAACATCCTGTTGACCATCGTATGAAAAACTAACATGTTTAAACTCAACCTTACCGTCTTGAACCACATTTGAAGCATTTACTAACTGCTTGGGTTCCACAGTCTCGTCCGCCAAAATAGCTAAAATTCGATTTCCTGCCACGATGCCATCTTGAAAAGCAGACAATGAGTCCATCGCTGCATCAATTGGATTATAAAACGAGCCAACATATGACAAAAAGGCATATACGGTTCCGGCTGCCACGATTTGGCGTTCACTAGTCCAACCAAACATCAACAACACCGCGATTATCGCTGCACCATATAGTAAATCAACCATTGGTGAAAGTAACAATGAATTTGTCTTGACCATGCGAACACGCGAGCGATAATAACTTTCATTCGTCGTATCAAATTCAGTGGCAATACGGTCCTCCTGTCTAAATTGTTGAATGACGGAAATACCCGTGATTGCTTCTGCTAACTGGGCATTTAGCGCTGAAATTTTTTCACGCATACTGCGATACGCACTTGTCGCAAACACCTGATATAGCCAAATACTACCAATTAAAAGTGGCACGAATATCAACGTCACCAACGTAACTTGTACATTAGTTAGCCACATCGCTATAAACGCTGACACAATTGAAAAAAGACCGATTGTTAAAGTTAAAAAGAGTTGCCAAAACGATTCAAAAGTTGCTGTATCATTCGTAACGCGTGACACTAATGAACCAGCTGGTGTTTGGTCGAAATATCGCATTCCAAGTGTATGTAACTTACGGTAAAGCTTCATACGGACTGCTTCGACCATGAACTCAGCAGCAGACATAAACCAGTAATCTTGGAAGAATTGAATCACTGCTTTAACTAACGTCAAGGCCAGGTAGATGAGCGCAAACATCACCAAAATTCGCCACTGTGGACTCGTACTGTGAAGATGATTGTTCATAAAATCTTGTAACACTCTCGGCATCACCACATTCAACACTGAAATTATTCCCGCCAATAGTAGCGCCGAATAAAAATATTTGGCAAATGGTTGCATAAAGCCGAACAACGCCCGGACAATTCGCCACTGTTCGCGAGGCCCCATCTTCTTTGTCCAAACAGACTCCGTTTTATCCATCTATTCAACCTCACTTTCCATCTTTTCAGCAACTTGTTGTGCGGCATATGTTTTAGCATACCAACCCGCTTGTGCCATCAAATCATCATGGTTACCTCGTTCAACAACTGCGCCATGATCAAAGACAAGTGTTTCAGCCGCTGCGACAATCGCACTCAACCGATGCGTGGCAATAATCGTTGTCTTGCCTTGGCGTTGTGCCCTGATTGCCGCTAATATGTTTTTCTCTGTCTTTGCATCCACTGCTGACAGCGCATCATCTAAAATTAAAATTTCCGGGTCAATAATTAACGCCCGTGCAATGGCCAAACGTTGTCGTTGCCCACCGGAAAGCGAAATACCTTGTTCACCAACCTGGGTATTATATCCATCTGGCAACCCCAATACATCTTCATCCAATGCGGCCCATTTTGCGGCTTCGCGGACCTTTTCTTCAGAAACACTAGGATCAGCAAACCGTATATTTTCCAAAATAGTGGTTGAAAACAAAAAATTATCTTGTGGCACATACCCGATTGCTGGTAAATAGGTATCCTTGTTGTAATCACGAATATCAGCATCGCCTACTGTAATTGCACCATTATATTGATCATACTCACGTAACAGCAACTGAATTAAAGTGCTCTTACCGGCCCCAACACTACCAACTAGTCCCAACGTTTCGCCCGCTTTGATTTTAGCCCGCACATTGCGCAGCGCTGGCTCGTTCGCATTGGGGTATGTGAATGATTTGATATCTATGAAAACATCACCACTCGGCACGCCGTTAACGCCCGTCGCATTAATGGTATCTGGCTGCTCAGCTAGCAAATTCATAATACGATCATAGGCCGCATTACCCCGTTGCAAGTTATTAAAGAAGAAGCCCAAGCTCATAAATGGCCAAACCAATTGAGATAGATAGGTGACAAACGTAATCAAATGCCCTATTGAAAGTTGGCTAGTTTGAACTAAATAACCACCATAAATAATTGTTCCGACAAAAGAGATACCCGTTAAGACTGTAATGGCCGGATCAAATAACGCATCTAATCGCGCTGCACGTCGCGTCACATGAATTGAATGATTCACCTGAGTTTCAAAATCCGCAATATCCTCATGACTCTGGCCAAGTGTTTTTAACACTTTGATACCCATTAATGATTCCTGCGTCTTATTATTCAGCCGTGAAAAGGCATCCTGAACATTCGTGAACGCCTTATGAATACTGCCACCTAGCAACTGAGCAATCAGCGTAATGCCTAATAGCGGTAGGACCGCAATAGCCGTCAGCCAAGGGTTTACAATCACCCCCATTGCCAAAATTACGGAAATGCCGGTGATGATAGCATCAAACAATTGCAACACACCATTACCAGCTACTCGTTGTAATTGACTTACATCATTCGTTGCGTGTGCCAATAAATCACCTGTTCGGTAGCGTTGGAAAAAAGGCTTATCCATCTCAAGGTAATGCGACAACAATCGAATACGTAACACCCGTTCTAAGCGAGCAGAAGTTCCCCAAATAAAATACGACCAGCCAAACCGCAAGATATACTGGCCGATTGTTGTCAATAAAATCAAACCCACAATCTGCCACATCGCATCCCATGTGAAACGATTATCTGCCAATAAATTGACAAAATTTCCAATCATCGCAGGTGGCATTAATCCAAAAATTGCTACCCCAATCAACGACAAAATGCCCATTAGATAGGAACGCCATTCCTGCTTGATAAACCATTTTAAACGAAAAAACAGTCGCATAACCCCTCCTAAAAAAATAGACCCGCGACTAGGTCACGAGTCTGATTCAAATCATTTTAAAACTACTTCGTTGCTAACTTATCTGAGGTGACACCAATCTTAGCCCACAAATCAAATGAGTCATAGGCCATTGTCCATCCAGACACACGGTTGTTTACCGGTGTGTATTTAATCGCAAACGAACTTGGAATAACAAAAGCTTCATCATTCATGTACTCTTGATACTTCTTAAAGGCGTCTTTGCGGTATGACGCATCCATTGCCTTTTGTGAATCAATGTCATTCAAAATTGTCGTTAATTCAGGCGTTGTTGCGTGCCCCAAGTTATATGGCGCTGCCTTAGAGAACAAATCCATTTGTGATGGCTCAGATGACAATCCCCATGCGGCATCAGAGATATCCCACTTGTTATCAGTTCCAGTTTGCACGATCTTGCTCCAAGTGTTGAAGTCTTGCAAACGGCCTCCGTACAAGCCAACCTTCACACCAATCTTCTTCCATTGTTGGATGTTATTTTGTGTAACAGCCTCCGCCGTTGGGCTACCAGAACGCGCCAAGTACGTCAAATCAAGCTCCTTGCCATCCTTTTCACGGTAACCAGTTTTACTGTTCACCTTCCAACCGGCTTCGTCCAATAATGTCTTCGCCTTCTTGATATTCAATGGGAAGCCCTTAGCAGACTTATCTTGCACAGAAGAGAATACCGGCGGAATCAAAGAGGTTGCACGACTTCCAAGTCCGTTAGAGAACTTATCAATAACTTGTTGTGTATTAAGCGCATACCCCAGTGCTTGTCGAACCTTCTTATCTTGCAAAGGCGTATCACGATCCATGACGTTTTCACTCTTATCAGCATCATAGTGTCCCAAGTTAAAGTACTTCAATGACACATACAAATCATTTTGTCCGGTAATCGTATAACCAGGGGCCTTTTTAACTTCCTTATACAAGGATGAGACATTATCAATTGACAAATCATACTTGTGTGCGTTCAATGCAGCAGCAATTTTAGAAGTTGAAACAATTTGCTCCGTAATTGAAGCCAATTTTGGCTTATCACCAAAATAGTACTTATTTGGCGTCAAACGAATTGACTCACCAGGCACAATCTTATCAACTTTGAACGGTCCCCATGTTAGCGGTTCGGTTGTATTTGCCTTAGATGATACCAATTTTTCTGGCGCAATATCCTTAATTTGGTGATATGGGGTCACACTTTCAAGATAATAACCATTTCCCGAATATGGCATTCCTGGCTTGAGTTCCTTGAAGTGAATGACAACCTTCTTACCAGACTCACCATCTGGATACGTCAAACCAGAAATCGTATTCGTTTTGCCATTGTGGAAATCTTCTAATCCCTCAATATTTGCCAACGAATCCGTCCAACGTGATGAACCATATGCTGGGTTAGCCAAGACCTCATAAGTCATTTCATAGTCTTTCGCAGTCACTGGTTTACCATCCGACCACGTCAACTTTTTATTCAAGGTGACTGTGGCTGTTTTAGCATCTTTATCAAAATCAATTGTGGCAGCACCCTTATCATTAATCTTAAATTGTTTGTCCGTGGCAAAAATACCTGATGTTCCTTGACCGGTTGGCTGAAACAACTCTGATGTCAACGCATCATCGGCCAGAGGCGAAATATAAGATCCTTGGAATGGCGAATCCGAAACTGCCGCAATCTTTAAATCGCCACCCTTAATTGGCTTTTCAGGATTGTTATACGCCACATTCAACTTACCCACCTTCGCATCATCCTGGTCGGCTTGTTTACCACCGTTGCGCCCGAATGCGAAGAATGCTGCCACTGCAGCTAGTGCGATAACAACTAGCCCGAGCAGCCATTTTACAGCTTTACTCATAAAATATCCCCCATTAACAAATAGTAACTGCTTGTTGTGAACCAGCTTACGCCCATGTTTATTAAAAGTCAATAAGTTTTCTAATCTTATTTTAATTTAATCAGCTTGACGTTGGTCAGCAACTCTGCGTAATGCCTGTCCAATCAACATAATCAACAACGTGTACAACAAGATAACGACCGCTGCAGGTACCCAAACCCACGGACGAGCCGTCATTGTTTCTGGATCCGTCGCATAATTAATCAACGTTCCTAGAGACGGCGTACTTGCAGGCAATCCGAATCCCAAGAATGACAAGCTAGTTTCCAAACCAATATTTCCTGCAAACATCAATGTTGCTTCAACAATAATCAATGACGACAAATTTGGGAAAATCTCGCGAAAAATAATTTTAATATTCGAAGTTCCCGACGTTTTTGACGCCCGCACATAATCACGGTTGGTCTCTACCAAAGTTCGCGCACGAATCAAACGTACTGTGTTGAACCACCCCAATAGCGTCATAATAACAATCAGCGTCCACATGTTGTAGTTAGGTACAACCGTCACTAACACAATAATGATCATCATCACAGGCAAAATGGTCATGAAATCAATAAAACGCATAAAGATCAAATCAAACTTACCACCAAAGTACCCCGTCACAAGACCGCCAATAGTTCCAATCGCTAAAATTAGCACCGTCACAAAGAAGGCGATGGTTAGCGAATTGCGTGCCGCTACAAGTAGCAAGGCAAAAATATCCTTACCACCATTGTCAGTTCCAAAAATGTGACCATCAGTCATTGGTGCCAAGTACTGATCCATGATATTCACATCAGTAAACGATGCGCGTGGCACGAATAAAGCACCAATAAAAATCGCAATCGTTATGAGCGCTAATAAAATCAGGGCGAACTGGGCCACTTGATCTTTTTTGAATTCACGCTTTAATGCATTCCGGAGAGTAGGCACATTTTTCTTTGCTTTTTCCATGAAAAATCTCCCCCTTAAGAAATTCGAATACGTGGGTCAACGATACTCATGATGATATCTGAGAACAAACCACCAAGGACCGCCAACACACCGTTAAACAGAACTAACGCCGTTACAACCGGATAATCACGTGAAAGCACAGATTGCACGAACAAAGACCCTACACCAGGGAACGAGAAAATGGTTTCCGCAATAATCATCCCACCGAAAATGCCAGTAATCGCGTACCCCATGGTTGAAGCAATTGGCAAAAATGCGTTACGTAAGATATGACGTGAAAAGATGCGATTTTCTGGGACACCCTTTGCACGAGCCAACTTCACATACTCTTGCTTTGATTCATCCAAAATACCAGAACGTAGGTATGAGAACGTACTCGTTGTAGAGATTAACGCAACAATCAACGCTGGCAAAATCATGTGATAAATTCGACTGCCCAGCGTTCCGAAGAAGCCAGATGCCTCGGCAGACACTGAACCCGAGGTTGGGAACCAACCTAAGGTGTATCCAAAAACAAAGATACCGAACAAGTAGAACAAGTAGGCTGGCAGTGAGAAAATCATTGAATTATAAATCAACAAGAAGCGGTCTGTGCGTGAATTTTCATGACGCGCGGCCACCAAAGCCATCGTAATTGAAACCAAATATGTACCAGCCAACGCAAGCAATGACAGCCAGACCGTATTTCCCAGACGACCACCGATTACGCGAGCAACCGGTTGGTGCAATTGGAATGATTGACCAAAATCACCATGAAAGGCATTTCCAATCCAACGTGCATATTGCACAGTCCATGGGTCATTCAATCCGGCCGCTTGACGCAAAGCTGCAATTTCATTGGGATCCGTATTTGGCCCAAACTTACCTGTGAACGGATCACCAGGCATGGCCTTTGCGAGTACGAAAACTAATACTGACACAAGAAACAATTGCGGAATCATGATTAGCAAACGTCTTAAAATTGTCTTCCACATGCTAAAAGTCCTCCGCTTCTAAATAATTTTCTGGTAACGCTACTGCGTGTGTTTCACTTACTGAGATTAGTGGAAAGGCTCGACCGTCTTTGTCGTAGTATGCTGCCTTATGTTCTTGGAACTCAGCTTCAATCGCCTTGCGATGTGCTCGGTTTTCAGCCCGATTTGGCACATCAATCTCTGGGATGGCTGCGAGCAATCGCTTGGTATACAAGTGTTGAGCATGATCAAAAATATCATCTCTCGTGCCAACCTCTACCAAACGGCCGTTATTCATAATGGCTAAATTCTCGGTCATGTGACGGACAACCCCTAAATCGTGAGAAATGAACAAAAAGGCGATGCCAAATTCTTGTTGAATGGCCTTCATGTAGTTCAACACCTGCGCTTGAACGGATAAATCAAGCGCGGATACCGGTTCATCAGCAACAATCAACTTGGGTTTTGTGGCAACCGCCCGCGCAATTCCGATACGTTGTCGTTGTCCGCCGGAAAATTGGAACGGAAATTGATACATCGTTTCTTCGGGTAATCCAACGATTTCAAGCAAGTGACGCACTTCTGATTTAAGCGCCTCCTCTTTGTAACCAGAAAAGTTACGGAGGGGCTCAGCGATAATGTCAAAGATTGTCTTACGCGGATTCAATGACGACATTGAATCTTGGAAAATCATTTGCACATCTTTGTTGTAATTAATGCGTGATCGACTCTTAGCATCAGTCACATCAACTCCTTGAAAAAAGATCTTACCGGCTGTAATTTCCTCCAATCCAACAATGGCTTTACCAATTGTCGACTTCCCCGAACCTGACTCACCAATCAAACCGTACGTTTTACCCTCTTCAATTGATAAACTCACACCGTCAGCCGCGTACACATAGTCCGTTACACGATTAAAAAAACCACTTCGAATTGGATAATGAACTTTTAAATTTTCTACCCGTAATAGTTCTGCCATACTTTCCCCCTAAACCTCATCATCAAACCTAAACACTCGCCAGGAATTGCCACGCACCCAATGTTCTGGGCCAACCTTTTCCAATTGGGGGTCAACTTCATTACGAACATCTTCCGGCAACCACGGTGTTCGTTGTAGGAACATATCTTTATGAAAATCGATATGCTTCAGCCCTGGAACGGTGCCTTGAATGACATACAACTCATCCGTATCAGCATCAATGGTCGGATTCGATCGTAATAATGATCGTGTGTAGGGATGCAACGAATTCGCAAATAACTCAGCGACCTCGGCATCCTCGACTATTTGCCCCGCATACATAACCGCCACACGATCAGCCACCTCAGCCACGACACTCAAATCGTGAGTGATTAAAATAATGCCCGCACCATTTTCATCTTGGATATCCTTGAGCAAATCCAAAATTTGGGCCTGAATAGTTGCATCCAATGCTGTGGTTGGTTCATCGGCTATAATCAAGCGTGGTTTATTCGCAATCGCTAACGCAATCACTACACGTTGACGCATGCCACCAGACAACTGATGTGGGAACTCCTTGGCCACGCGTTCTGGATACGGGATGCCAACCTGATTTAGCAACTCGATTACTCGACCATCATACTCAGATTCCTGATAAACCTTGTGCACCGATAAAGCCTCACGAATTTGATCACCAACCTTTGCCAGTGGATTTAGTGCGGCCAGCGGGTCTTGAAAAATCATGCCAATGTCGGCACCGCGAATCGCTGGCCATTCGTCTGGCGTTAATGCCAGAAGGTCGCGTTCGCCCATATGTATATTCCCGGTAACTTTCGTTTGGCTTGGGTCATGCAACCCAATCACTGAGGTCGCAAACGTTGACTTTCCCGACCCAGATTCACCGACAAGGGCTAATACTTCACCACTTTTGACCGATAAACTAACATCCTTAATGGCCGTCACGAACTCTCCGCGAATTTTAAAACTAACACTCACATCTTTAGCAACTAGCAAATTCGAATCATTCATTTAACATTCCCCTTACTTTCCATGATTGATTTCATCATATTATGACTAAAATGTGATTTTAGCAAGTCTTTTTTTAATATTTCTCTAATATAAAAATGCAGACGGCAGCAAAAAAACCGTTAAATCAACGGACTTAACGGTTTTATTAAATAAATAGTTATTCACTTATTAACTGATTAATAAGCTATTTAAACTGTGACCAGTCAGTATTTAAAATATCGACATTAGTCGGAATGTTAACCTTTTCATCTGAATTAAGCTGCTTAAACTGCGTACGTTTCTGACGCTCTTGGCGAACTTCCTGGACAGATCGATAATTTTTCTTCTGCCATGCAACTAGAATTGTCTCAATATATCGGAGATTCAAAGCTGCATTAAGCACGGCTTCTTGCACCGCTGACTTGATAAACTCTGGCTTAAAATGATCAACGTCAAACCAATTCTTGACAGTTTCCATCTCCATTTGACTTAATGGTCGACCAAACTCCTGCTCGATTAAATTATAAATCGCAGCACGACTCAAATCATCTTGATGCGTGACCGGTTGACCTTGCTTGGCCACTCGTTGCGCTGCCGTCATGGCATCACTGCCCGGTTCGGAAACCAACTTGTCGTATAACGGTTGGAAATCCAATTGCGTGCTAACACGGCCGGCGCCATCACGCATACTAACGAAATTAACCAATCCTTTGGCACGCATGGCCTCAAGATGTCCAAACACTGTCTGCGCATCCCATCCAAGCGTGTCCCCAATTTTTTGCGTGCTAGGTTCCAGCTCGCCACGATCGATGCCTGCCTTAGTTTGTACATAAACAAGCAGTTCCTCGTTTGTCATGCCAAGGTCACGATAATGTTGTAGTAAATAGTTACTGATGCTCGTTGTACCAGATTGCATAAACGCTGCAAAATTCAATTTATCTGTCATACGTTCCCCTAACTAAAATTTGAAAGCATGTGCCCCATACTTTTCGATTTTTCTATTATACCCCCATATTTCCGTCTGCGCGATGGTCATATTCAGAGTACGCTAAACAATATAGGAGGATTTGCAATATGGATAATAATGATAACCGCCCATTATGGCTACGCCCCTGGTTCTGACTGCTAGCACTATTCGTTATAGGTCGTCGAAAGAAGAAAAACAAACAACCAAAACAACTTACGACTATAAAAAACCGCTGAAAACAGTTATAACGACTGTTTTCAGCGGTTTATTAATGTTTATATTAACTTATGGCCACAAACGGTTCATTGTACGTGGGAATGTGTAAATGCTTATACATCAGTAGTTTGAGAGTTCACTGGCGCAAATATTAAGCCTCGTATTTAGTGGCGCAAACTAATCTGGATCCAATTTTAGTTTGCAGGGTATGGCCCGACATTTCTCACCTAATTATTGTACAATAAAAAGCCCGCCAGACGAGGAAGTTAATCCAAGTACAGCGGGCTTTTTTCAAGTAAATCAACTAAGGTTATTATTGAAAATAAGTGGAAAAGAACTTAATCATTTTTTTCTTGCTACTAAAGCCTAATGCTTGCGCTTGATTTTCACCGTTTTTTCTTACAGGCTTTATGGCGTTTTGAATATCTTTATAGATGTCTCCAAAGCCATAATTTTGATCTATATTATGAGCCAAATAAACTATCGGAATAATAACGCTGGCTAATTTATTAGTTATCTCAGTTTTACCATCTTTTCGTTCGTGAACATGTAAATATTCTCTCCATTCGACTTTAGATTTTGGCAAAGTTTTAAATTCAATATCAATTAAATTAGAACTGTGTGCACAAACGTTTCTAACTAAAACCATTGCCCCAATCCATGAATTTAATTCAGAACTACCACAATTAAAATTTTTAGCAATTTTATCCTTACTTTCCAACGGTAAAAGTTGGTAAATATGATGTAATTGTCCAAATGATAATAAATCAAATGCTAGCCAAACGGTAGGATACTTCTTATGTTGAGAACCATTTTCTACTTTATTATATTTATTATCTTTTAAAGTCAAATTTTTTTCGTCAAAATATTCTGGATTTGAATATTCACTCATATTTTTAATCATTTTCAAAATTGTATTTTTTATCAAAGATTGTTCTCCAATAATATACTCAGAGGTATAACGTCCTTGATCAGCCCAAACTAAAAAGTCCAAATATCCAAATGGGCCAGAGTCATTACCTATTAGCTCGGCAAGACTGTTTTTAAAGGCTAGTTCAATCATTTCAATAATATGTAATAAATGTATTCTTAGGTTTTTATCAAAAAAATATCATTTTAACACACTGCTGAATAGTAGTCCATCATATAGGCCATCCCTTACAAATGGCTTTGCGTATTCTTTTAACTTATAGTATCCGATATTTTTAATGTAGATACTTGCATTTTCAGAATCGATTGTCATCTTTCGATCACTAAAAACATTTACAAGTTTTTGATCTTCATCTTGTATATTCATTTTTAATTCCAACTTTACTATAAAAAAAGCCCGAACATAATTGCCCGGGGACTTGATATGCCTTTATTATATGCGGCACCATATTGAATGTCAATTTCAATACAGAAAAGCCCGCCAGACAAGGAAGTTCATCCAAATCCAGCGGGCTTAATTTATATATGGGCCAACTTGCGTATCTGTTTCAATGTCACAGGTTGGTCCAATTTAAAACTAGTTAGCGAATGCAGACTTCAACCAGACCGCCTCACCATTCATCTCTACTTCAATTGATGATCCAACACGTTGCAATACCTTGTACTTACCATTCAAAGTGAAGTATTCCGGAACTCCGTTGTTGCCAAGGCCGTTTTGGTCCGCCAATGGGTTACCATGACGGTCGGTCAACGTTACTGATACAGCCGGCATATCGTTGTGATAATCTGCTACTGGAATAGCCATATCATTGTTTCGAACGTACACACCACCCAGCTCATATTGCCAGCTATCTAGATAGAATACACCGTTAAACTCTGCCGAGTCATCTTGCGTGTTAGCGTCCAAGATTTCGACGTTCTTCTTTGATACCCAAGAATAGATGTCATCAAGCAACACACGGTCGCCATCAACTTCTAACACCTTGTGTGGCACACCCTTGATGAAATCTGGGATAGTTTCACCAGTCGCATAGTGCGTAGCGCTGAAGTTAACCTTTACGGTCATTCCCGCTGCAATATCTGACTTCGGAGTGTTGTCGGCTTCCTTACCGGCATTCACAGCTTCCGTGTCCGTGTTTGGCTTGCTAGGATTACCGTTCTTGTATCCATTATCAGTAACACCGCTCAAGTCAACGTTACCGTCCAACCCACCGGCAACATAAGTCGATGTGAATTGAAACAGTCCAACGTTATCAAACGATGGAAAATAGTTGTAATTAGGCTCTGGTGTCACTTCATAGTTTGGATATTCAGCAAGCCAAAGCTCGTATGAATTAGCGATACGTTGCAAGTCAGTTGAATCTTGCAAGTAGTTCTTGTAACCATAGACCTTAGGCGTATATCCAGCGTCCTTAATACGTTGCAAGGCGTGCATGATTACGTCAGTGTTCTGTCCGCCACTCTCAACGTCAAGTGCAACGGTTGAACCATTTGGCGTCTGTACCTTTGGCAGGAAGTAGTCCAATACCTTATCAGCAGTTGCATAATCTGTAATATCTTGCCACCACATATACGTGTGAGCGCGCTTGCCCTGAGCAATTGCGTATTGGACTTGCGTGGCATAAGTAGATTGATCATAGATATACCCGTGATAACCACCAATTTGCGCGATTGCGAACTTATCCTGACCATATCCAAACTTACCTTGTGAACCTTGGTAGATCGACCAATCAACACCTTGGTCGCCTTTGGCAGCATGTACTGATGGTACTGATCCCATAATTAAAAGCGCCCCAGCCGAAGCCAAAGCGCTTTTTAGCAATTTATTCATATGAGTTTATTCCTCCGTTGTTGATTCTGAAGGTGTTGTTGTTATCTGAGCGGAAGCTGAACTTGATACCATAGATGCTGAGCTTGCTACAGGAGCTTCTGAGCTTGTTACTGAATCATCTGCTGAATTTACTGGTGCTTCTGTCGCTGAGCTTGCTGGTAGTTCTTCAGCAACTTCAATGATTGGGTCTGACACATAGATTTCTGCGTCAGCCACCATGTTCTTGATCTTAGCCAGGCCAAGGCGTTCCCAGTCCTTCGTGTTGTCAGTCAACTTAATTCCATCTGATGGCCATAGTGTCATCTGCCCGCCTAAGTATTTAGTTGAGTCTTCTGAGTTACGAATTGAATAAGGCAAGATTACCTGTGCTAATTGAACACCTGTACTGCCGTTATCTAATTGAGCTTGTGGTGCGTTAAAACTTACTGATACTGTCATTATTTTTGTCCTTTCATGATACCTATTAAATGTTGGCAGATACCCACGTTCTACCATCAGTTGTCTTCTGGAATCCGCTTGAAGTAACTCTTAGCCCATAATTGCCTGCCAATATGGTAGTTGTTGCAAGAGTTGTGTTGCCCGTAAACGTCTTGTCACCAGCAACAGTTTCATTGCCAGTCTTGTGTACCAGTTGTGCGTCATTGCTTGGCGCATCTTCCGGTGCAGGCGTCCAGTCTGTTGCGATGTTACCAGCTTCTAACTTTAAGTTACTGATAGTTATGTTTCCTTGCAAGTTATCGTGCCTAAACCTAATAGCAGTAGCATTACCAGTAGAGTATCCACTGGAATTTAATTGAACGGTAGCTTTATA
>ERZ773269.763-NODE-763-length-36361-cov-7.117061_pt1 | contig 36361 bp, 29 predicted proteins | sample MGYA00511958_ERZ773269 | MGnify/ENA primary metagenome ERZ773269 (study PRJEB29015, sample SAMEA2737761) | human gut metagenome | biome: human gut; feature: human-associated habitat; material: faeces | place: China | collected 2012 ... | reverse complement strand
CAATGGGCTTCCAGCAATCAATCATCGCGATTGGTTCAGTTACGTTGGCCGCAGCGGTTAACACGCTGGGAACAGATGCCGTTGCTGCGAATACGGCGGCGTCAAAGGTCGACCAAATCATCATTATGGTGGTGATGTCATTTGGTGTGACGATGGCAACGTATACGGCGCAAAACTTCGGTGCGCGCAAGTACGCGCGTATCCTGGTCGGGGTGAAGATTGCCTTGATTCTGGGTATGAGCGTGGGAACACTGCTTGGTATTCTGGAAATCGCGTTCGGTCGCAGCTTGGTGACGCTGTTCGTCGGCGCCGGACAACACACGGTTATGGACTTGGCACAATTGTACTTCTGGGCAAATGGTCCGTTGTACGCCATCCTAGCCACTTTGTTCGTGCTTCGTTACACGCTACAAGGTTTGGGTGACGTTAAGACGCCAACGCTTGCTGGTGTTGGTGAAATGGTGGTCCGTTCAGTGGCTGCCTTCTCATTGGTTGTCTGGTTTGGTTTCTTTGGAGCCAGCTTGGCGAACCCATTGGCTTGGATTGGATCATTGGTCTTCTTGGTGCCAGCCTGGGTTAAGGTTGTACGCCGTTTGAAGGCGGAAATTGCTAACGGTGATAAAGAACCAGCGCCTGCATTTTCTGCCATGAATATGGATTAAAATTGGTTAGTTAGTAAAACCCGTTGTTTTTGGCTGTGGTGGCTGAAGATGACGGGTTTTTGCGTGTAATAAATTCGCAGAATAGAAGTATTTAGCATCATTCGTGACTAAAGTGTGTTCCTAAATTTCGGAATTATAATAACTGCCGGTCTTCGTTTCTCATGGGTTTCAAATAATAAACTCATTTTCTGATTATGATAATTATATTGAATTTACGAGAAATGGGACGGTGATGATTATGTATACCAAAATCATGGAAGATTTACGTGAAACAGCGGTCATGCTTGCACTTGCATCAGTTGTATTCGGCCTCTTGATGCTTTCAATGCGCTATTTGTATGGTATGGATTTTTCAATCATCGTACCTATGATTGGTCGCGTGTACGTTAGCTTTTTTGTCGGCATGATGATTTTTAACGCTTACGATTGGATTCGCTTTGCGCGCCGTCGTCAAAAGATGGTTGCCCGCGTTCACTAAAGCAGATAATTTGAAACAGAAACGTAACAATAGGATAATGATGGTACAAATCGCTTCGGAGTTTTTATGGGGAGGCAATTATGTACTATGTCGTTAATCAGCAAAAAGATACGTTAACGTTTTATTTTCCAGATGGCACGTCTGATTTTTTGATTGAAAAATTAGTGCGTCTATCACGGCCCAACTTAACAAAACTGATTGCGCCATTCAGTATTGGTGATCACATTGAGGACGCGATGGCTTTTAAACAAGAATTTTCGGCGTATGAAGCGGGAGATTTACAGATTGTTTCGAAACCTGAGCTGATGGAGATGTTGAAAATCGGTGCATGTGAGGTCGCACAAGAACGCGATCGCCGGGAAGATACTTTGACGATGACCCTGGGCCTTGTCTTAGCGGGACCATTATTGTTCTTCTTAGACATGGTTATCTTTGAAAGTATTGGCTTGAATGCGGTTGTTTCAGAAATTGGGGCAGCGGCAGTGGTGATTTTCTTGTTCGTTGCTTGGATTGCAGTGGCTTGGACAGCCTGGGGCATGAAGTTAGAAGAAAAATTTGAGAATGCTTTGTCGCATCTACATAAATAGAGAGACGTCACAAATGTTAATGTGGCGTCTTTTTCATTTTGTGCGACATTTTAACCCCTTGGATTCGTTAGTATAAGTGTCAGCAAATAACAGCTGATAAGTCGAGTAAGCGGCCGCGTGCTCATTGCTGAATTCAAGGAGGAAGACAGATGGATAAGTTGGAAAAGAAGGTTGATAACCGTATGACCGTGCGTATTTTGGGGCTTGATCGCGATGCCAAGGCAATCAATCGTCGTTTCAAGGTTGCAAAGGGGACTTCAGTTGCTCAGTTGCATCGTTTGGCAACGGTGATGATGTTGTTAGGATTGGAAACTAGCATTACGGAAATTGTGACGTCTGAACGCAAAGACGTACCGGCAGCATTCTAGGAGGTGACCCATGACTAAGGAATTGAAGATGGTATTTGAATCAACTAATCCAGAGAAGCCAAATCAAAAGGTGATTTTGAAGTTGGCAGATATCGATGAGACATTGACGGGTGCGCAAGTGTTGGCAGAAATGCAAAAGTTGGCCAGTTTTACTTTTGTGGTCGGCAGCAATGGAGAGCCACGTTTTGGTACACCAAAGAAGGCCAGTTTTGTGACGACAGAGAAGCGTCCGGTATTCTAGTACGTTAAATGACGAGTGTCCAGTAATGGGCACTCGTTTTTGTCCGTTTTGTGAAGTTTTTAACTTTTGTGAGAAAAAGCTTGCAAACGCTTTCAAAAGTTGTATTATTTAGGGTGTTGAGAGTTAGTTTTTAGGGCAAACTAACCTATTGCTTTATGTTTACGTTTAGGGAGAACAAACATGCAGACGGAAAAGAAGTCGCTTTCGACTAATTTAATTTATTTCTTTGGAGCCCTTGGGGGGTTGCTTTTCGGATATGACACAGGTGTTATTTCTGGAGCTATTTTATTTATTGAAAAGCAATTGCACCTGGGTGAGTGGCAACAAGGTTGGGTTGTTTCAGCCGTGTTGCTTGGTGCCGTTATCGGTGCCGCAATTATTGGACCATCATCAGATAAGTATGGTCGTCGTAAGTTGTTGATGGTTTCATCAATCATCTTCATCATCGGAGCTTTGGGATCATCAATCGCTCACAACTTTGAGCTATTGGTTGCGTCACGTATTGTGTTGGGTATCGCCGTTGGTGGTGCCTCAGCCTTGATTCCAACTTACTTGTCAGAATTGGCACCCGCCGATAAGCGTGGTGGAATCGGAACCATGTTCCAATTGATGATTATGACAGGTATCTTGTTGGCCTACATCTCAAACTACGCTTTGTCTGGCTTTGATCTAGGATGGCGTTGGATGTTGGGATTGGCTGCTGTGCCTTCAATCATCATGTTCTTCGGTGGAATCGCCTTGCCAGAATCACCTCGTTACTTGGTACGTAAGGGTGAAGACGAAGAAGCTTTGGCAGTTTTGACGCAATTGCAAGACAACTCAGAATCTGCACAAGCTGAATTGGCTGACATTAAGTTGCAAGCCTCAATGGCTAACGGTGGATTCAAGGAATTGTTCGGCTTGATGGCTCGCCCAGTGCTTGTTATGGCAATGGGATTGGCTATCTTCCAACAAGTCATGGGATGTAACACAGTTTTGTACTATGCCCCAACTATCTTTACTGATGTTGGTTTCGGTGTTAGTGCAGCCTTGATTGCCCACATCGGAATCGGTGTCTTCAACGTTATCGTTACTTGGGTAGCCATGAAGATTATGGACAAGGTTGACCGTAAGAAGATGTTGATCTGGGGTGCCTGGGGAATGGGTATTTCATTGTTCATCATGTCATTCTCAATGCACTTCTCAGGTCAATCACAAGCTGCTTCATACATCTGTGCTGTTGCGTTGACGATTTACATCGCCTTCTTCTCAGCAACTTGGGGACCAGTTATGTGGGTTATGATCGGTGAGTCATTCCCATTGAACATCCGTGGTTTGGGTAACTCATTTGGAGCCGTTGTTAACTGGGCTGCAAACGCCGTTGTTTCATTGACGTTCCCACCATTGTTGAACTTCTTCGGAACTGGTTCATTGTTCATCGGATACGCTGTTTTGTGTATCGCGGCTATCGTGTTCGTTAAGTTCTTCACAATCGAAACACGTAACCAATCACTTGAGCAAATTGAAGCAGATCTTCGTTCACGTGCCCACGCTAAGGGTTGGCATGAAGACGAAGCCTCAATTTCAGAAAACATTGCCCAATAATAATTAAACTCTCTCACAGGGGTAAAAACGCTATTGCAGTTGCTGCAGTAGCGTTTTTTGTATGTCGTGAGTGATATTTATGCAAAAATAAACAAAGTTATTGCATAAATTTTCGTTACCTGTTAATATTTATCCATCGAATATGAAACGGGGAAAACGTTATGGCGATTTTAACGATTAAAAACTTCCACAAAGAATATGGTGACAAGGTCATCTTGAAAGATATCAATGCATCCGTTGAAGAGGGTGATGTGATTGCATTGCTTGGACCTTCAGGAACTGGAAAGTCAACGCTGTTGCGTGGCTTGAATATGTTGGATCGACCAACGTCAGGTGAGGTTATCTTTGATGGGCAAGATATCTCAAAGGCGACGGAAACTGAATTGGATAAGATTCGCCAAGATATGGGGATGGTGTTCCAAAGCTTCAACTTGTTCCCAAACATGTCAGTTATCGACAACGTTAAGATTGCGTTGTTGAAGGTGAAGGGGATGGCTGATGATGAAGCCACGCAAATTGCCGAAAAGTTTCTAACAAAGGTTGGTTTGGCTGAAAAGGCACAAGCATTTCCAGCGTCATTGTCAGGTGGGCAACAACAGCGTGTAGCGATTGCACGTGCCTTGGCAATGAACCCTAAGATTATGTTGTTTGACGAGCCAACGTCAGCGCTTGATCCAGAAATGGTTGGTGAAGTGTTGAAGACAATGCGTGAGTTGGCCCAAGAAGGCATGACGATGTTGGTTGTCACGCACGAAATGGGCTTTGCTCGTGAAGTAGCGTCAAAGATTTGGTTTATGGCTGATGGTGATATGACGCAATATGATAATCCAGAAGCATTTTTCGAAAATCCAGATTCAGAGCGTGCGCAAAGTTTCTTGGCAAAGATGTTGTAAGACAAAGGGAGAATGAGTTATATGCATAAGTGGGTATTAAAAGTCGTGACGGCTGTCATGGCGACATTATTAATGATTGGTTCCTTTGCTGGTTTGACGTCTGTCCAAGCTGCCGAAACGGATCCGGTCCTTTCAAAAATCGAAAAGAGCGGTAAGTTGATTGTTGGAACGTCAGCGGATTACGCGCCATACGAATTTCACACAACAGTGAACGGCAAGGACAAAATTGTTGGGTTTGACATCTCAGTTGCCAACGAAATTGCCAAGCGTTTGGGCGTAAAGTTGGTTGTCCAAGAAATGAGCTTTGATGCGTTGCTTGGTGCTGTTAAGACAGGGAAGGTCGACATGGTTGTGGCCGGTATGACGGCAACGCCTGAGCGTGAACAAGAAGTCGCTTTTTCAGAACCATACTTCGTTGATAAGAACGTGGTGATGACGCTTAAGAAGAACGCGAATAAGTTAGCCAACTTGAACGACTTGAAGAAGGCCACGTTGGCTGCTCAAATTTCATCAATTCAAGAAGACGCTGCCAAGCAAGTTGATGCCAAGAAGGTTGTGTCATTGAAGAAGGTGAACGACGCCGTGACGCAATTGACGCAAGGCAAGGTTGATGGTGTGGTTGTGCCGGACACGACGGCTGACAGCTACATGGACCAAAGTAACCAATTTGCGGTTGCGAAGGCTACGTTGCCAGGTGAAACGAACGGTTCTTCAGTTGTGATGGCTAAGAACGCAACGGTTTTGCAAAGCAAGGTCGACAACATCTTGGAAAAGCACGTTATTGGTGATCCGCTAGAAAAGTGGAAGAACGAAGCGATTGCCTTGATGAACCACAAGGAGTCATTCTTCGAAAAGTACGCGCCTTACTTTGCTAAGGGAACGCTTTACACGGTTGGCTTGGCGGTCATTGGTGTGTTCTTCGGAATCATTCTTGGTGTGTTGTTGGCCTTGATGAAGCTTTCAAGCATCAAGCCTTTGAAGTGGTTGGCCGTTGCGTATATCGAAGCAGTCCGTGGTGTGCCACTTTTGATTCAAGTGTTCATTGTGTACTTTGGAACGCAGGTTATCGGGTTGGATGTTTCAAGCTTCATGGCTGGTGCGATTGCCATGTTCTTGAATTCAGCTGCGTACGTTGCTGAAATTATTCGTTCAGGAATTCAAGCTGTGCCAGCTGGTCAAACTGAAGCTGCGCGTTCACTTGGGTTCACGAAGATGCAAACGATGCGCTTTATGGTGTTGCCACAAGCCATCAAGAACATCTTGCCAGCCTTGGGTAACGAATTTGTGACGGTTATTAAGGAAGGTTCAGTTGTCTCAGTTATTGGTGTTGGTGAATTGACGTTCCAAACGTCAGTGGTGCAAGGTGCCTCATTTAAGCCATTTATTCCATTGATGATTACAGCTGCAATCTACTTCATTTTGACGTTCGGTATCAGCCGTGTGTTGGGCCGTTTCGAGAAGAAGTTGCAACAATCAGATCGTAAGATGATTTAAGTTAAATAGCGCCAGCACTTTAGATTGGAAGTGCTGGCGCTATATTGTAGACTAATATTGTAGCGAAGCATCGCAAGAGCTTCTTTATTTAGTAATAGAAAAAGCTAGTCACGATTTTCACTCGCCAAAGTTATTCGTCGTGACTCTTTAGCCTCAGTTCCCTTTTCACGGGAATTGGGGCTTTTTTGCGCTTACAATAGCAGTAACGAAATGGAGGTGTGTGACATGACAAAGGTGGCGGCACTATCTGACGTACACGGTAACGTAACGGCTTTGGCAGCGACGATTGCGGACGCCAAAGCGCAAGGTGCTGATGAATTCTGGTTCTTGGGAGATTTATTTATGCCAGGACCTGGTGCACATGATGTTGTTGAAATGTTGCGGGAGCTAAACGTGACGGTTTGGCTACGCGGTAACTGGGATGACTTCATGTTCGCAGCATTGGAGCGAACGGTGGATTACAACAAGCCAACGCGTGTTTACACGGCGCGACTGTCAGCTTATGTCATGCAACACATGCCAAAAGCAGATTACGACTTTATCATGGCATTGCCAGTATCTGATACACGTAACGTTGAAGATTTAACCTTCACGTTGTCGCACAATATGCCAAATAAAAATGCGGGTCATGAATTGTTGCCAATGAGTGATCAGTATTATTTTGATGCGCTATTCTTGGGGCGTGATGCCGACGTTGCCATTTATGGTCACACGCACCAAATGATTTATCGCACGGCTTCAGATGGTCGAGCCATTTTGAACCCTGGTTCTGTTGGTAGTCCGTTCTCATTGAAGCGTAAGATGCGTCAAAACCGCGAAGCCCGTTACTTGATGTTGGACATCGAAGGGACACGTTTCGCAACGGATTTCCGCACAGTCGCATATGACCAAGCGGCCGAGATGGCCCTTGCTGAAGAACGTGGCTTGCCATACTTGGATTTGTATCGCAACTTGGTCTACGAAGGCTTGGGCTACGTGCATGATGCGTCAACGGTTGCCAAGGAAAACGACCGTTACGGTTATGACGCGGAGACGAAAGACATGCTCCGTGAGTTAAGGCAAGCTTACAAGTAGCCTTGTGGGGTATAATTAAAGTACTGAACTTTGAGATAGGAGGGCGCACCGAAATGGATGTGAAGCGCTATACACAATTTGAACAATTGGTGCGTTCGTTGAATGAAGCCAATGTCACACCAATCGTATCCGGCGGATTTGCATTGGAAATCTTGTCTGGCTATGACTTGGATAGTAAGTTGGCACCGTTGATTTTGGATGATGATGTTATTAGCAACGAATTGATGATTGAATCCGTCATGCGCACGGTTGGTTTTGAACGTTTGGACATGCCAGAATTGGTGTTCTCAAACGCTGATGACTCGTTGTCAGTTGCCTTTATGCCACAAAGTGCGGTTGAGCCATTAATCGGTCATAAGTTGCCTGGTCAATTCATCTTTACGCACACCGAACCTGAGTTCCAAGTGCTCACGACGTATGACTTATACAACTTGTTTGGTCACTTGATTGGCGACCCTGACCGTAGCGAAAAGTTGCGTCATGGGGATGCCCAAAAGTTGCGTTTCATGAAGCAATTGGGCTATATCTTTGACCGCTTCCCAATGCGCCAAATGAATGAAACGCATCCATTATTGGATGTGACGTTTGAATTCTTAGGCGATAAGGATTTCGACCAAGTCGACAAGATTATTCGCAGTGCATTTGACGATGCCAACTACAGCACTGGCGAAGAAGAACAATTGGTGCGTCGCCTACGCGCTGGCAACCCATTTGGTCGTAAGCCAATTGAAATTGTCGCCAAGCGTGGTGACGAAATTTTGGGTTACGTTATTGTTTCCGCTGCGACGGTTTCAGATAACCGTACCGGCACAGCAGTCGGTGTGGTTGGCCCAGTCGTGGTTGACCCACTTCACCGCGGTCGTGGCCTAGGTTGGCGCTTGGTTGAAGAAGCTGAAATCGTGGCGCGTTTCGCTGGATACGGTGTCTTGGCAGCCATCGGTTGGCCTGGTTACTGGAACCAATTCGGTTACATTCGTTCAACGGAGTTTGGTGTTAAGCCAGCCTTTGAAATCACGCCGGAATTCTTTATGGTAAAGGAATTGTACCCATCAGCGCTCTTGCGTACGAACGGCACATTCCGCTTCCCAGACGAATGGCAATACGATCAAGAATAGAAATTTACGCTGGTCTTTTACGAAAAAGGCCAGCGTTTTTCGTATTTTCATATCAATTACCCAACATTTATTAGGTACGATAGTCTTAATAGAAGTAGTGGGTAGAGATACCAAATAATTGAGGTGAAAATTATGCAAGGACTTGGAGAACTAACAGATTTAGAGCTTGAGAAGAAGATCAACGCCGAACCTAAGGAAACGGTCAGCAAGAAGTTTGGTTGGGACTGTGATGTTTTGCATCCCGAAGCCATTGTTGAGGCTGCGGAATCTGTATTGGCGCGGATGGATACGCTAGCGGATGTCATTGATGTTCGTGAAAACGAGCTATATGAAGCAGATCGCAGCCGTATTTTGGCAGCTGCCAAAGATATTAAGGTGGGTGACACTGTAGCGGACTTGGCGTCACTTTTGACGGAATTCCGTATTCGCTTGATGTTTGCCCCATTGCGTTTCTTCGAAGGTGACCGTGAAATGCTTAAGAAGGTTGCTGAAAACATCGTTGATTCATATGCAATTGCTAGCGAGGACCCTGTGATTGAAATGGCGCTACGTGGTATGCGTGAGCGCACAGAAGAAGAACTGACGGCTGATGATTATGAGACGGTTATTAAGTCATTCATTCGCTTTGTGCCGGCATTCCGTGACTCAAACATTCGTATGTTGGGCCAATTGATTCAATCAATGCACCGTGAAGCGGAAGTGTTCGGTTTCGCAAACGACCCTGAAATCATCACGTTCTTCCAACAATTGGATATCGTGGTGGCAGGTGCCATCCGTCCAGATGAGTTTATGGCCATCACGGATATGTTGAATGACTTTGAGCCAACGATTACGAACCGCGTTGTTGAATTAGCACCGATCGAAGTGTTGCACCAATTTACGATGAACGTTATTAACGGTGTGAACACGGCCCGTGAACAAGGATTGTCATTCGGTGACGACGCCGATAAGCGTCTTGAACATGCGGTAACTGAGCTAAATCGTGGTATGCTAGAGCGTGAGGATTACGGTAATATTCTACGAGGCATTCGTTCATTACACGTTGAATCATAATTACGACAAAGCAGGTCTTTACCATGATCAGAAATATCTTAAGTTTGGTGGGGCTATTTATCGCCACCTCTTTGATTGTTGTGGGTAAGGACATTCGACGACCAATTATCACGATCGCCGGTGTCCTGCTGGCAATCGCGACAGTTCTATATTGGTTTCAATAATTGAATTTTGAAAATGACTCGTATCCGTTGAGGTACGAGTCATTTTTTATTTTTCCCGTATTAAACACAAATTTAATCCTGTTTTCTTATGAAAGCGCTTGCATGTGTCCGAAAAGTAAGTTATATTAAGCCGGTGAGATATTTTAATTACTTATTGTGAGGGGAAAACGTAATGAAGATTAACGTTTGGTTTATTTTTTTCTTTGGGGCATTGGGTGGCTTGCTCTTTGGATTTGATACAGGAATTATTTCTGGTGCTTCGCCACTTATCGAAAGCAATTTTAAGTTGACGGTTGCTGAGACCGGATTTGTTACCTCAGCCGTCTTGATTGGATCAGCGGCTGGTGCGCTAGGGGTTGGACCGCTAGCTGACCGCTTTGGTCGTAAGAAGTTGTTGATTTTGGCTTCTTTGTTCTTTATCGCCGGTTCATTGATGACGGCCTTTGCTACTGGCTTCGGTACGATGGCGATTGCGCGTATCGTATTGGGGTTGGCGGTTGGGTCAGCGTCAGCGTTGACGCCAGCTTACTTGGCCGAATTGGCACCTGCTAAGCACCGTGGTTCATTGGGTTCAATGTTCCAATTGATGATTACGGCCGGAATTTTGTTGGCCTACGTGTCTAACCTTGGTTTCTTGGGACACGACTTTATGGGTATCCGTGACTGGCGCTGGATGCTTGGATCAGCTTTGATTCCAGCCGTCTTGTTGTTCATTGGTGGTTTGTTGCTACCAGAATCACCACGTTTCTTGTTTGCGAAGGGTGATAAGGAAAATGCAGAGCGCGTTTTGACTCACTTGCGCGCCAAGTCAGGTGAATCAGTCGAGGCCGAATTGGCTGCCATGGCTGAAGTTGATAAGCAACCAAAGGGTGGTTTGAAGGACTTGTTCACAATCGCCCGTCCAGCCGTAATTGTCGCAATCGGAATTATGTTCTTGCAACAATTGGTGGGTATCAACTCAGTGATTTACTTCTTGCCACAAGTGTTCATCAAGGGATTCGGCTTTAACGAAGCCAACGCCATTTGGATTTCAGTTGGAATCGGTGTGGTTAACTTCGTGGTGACGATTTTGGCAACCATGATTATGGATAACTTCAACCGCAAGACATTGTTGACGTTTGGTTCAGTTGTTATGACAGTTGCCTTGGCAATCTTGACGGTCTTGAACTACACGGTATCTGTTGAAACGGCCGCTATTCCAACGATGTTGTTGATTGCAACGTACATCTTCGGATTCGCTATTTCATGGGGACCAATCGCTTGGTTGTTGATTGGTGAAATCTTCCCAATGTCAGTGCGTGGAATCGGATCATCAATCGGTTCAGCTGCCAACTGGATTGGAAACTTCTTGGTATCACAATTCTTCTTGGTCTTGTTGGCTGTCTTCCACAACAACGTGGGTGGACCATTCGGGGTCTTCGCCGTCTTTGCCTTCATCTCAATCTTCTTTGTTCGTTACCTCGTGCCAGAGACGCGCGGTAAGTCATTGGAAGAAATCGAAATGGAATTGCGCAAGTAAATAGAAAAAACAAAAAGGCTCGTACGTCGCAAAACGTACGAGCCTTTCTTCATGTACCTGGCTAAAAGCCGAGAAATACGTCTCAAAAGTACATGAAGGGTTAGTCGGACTTTCAGTATACACCATTTAGCCTGACAAATTAAGTCCTAACAGAAGGTTGCCAAGGCAGAAGAACTATTTTTATGCCCGGTTTTCTATTCAGGGCATGTGTATAGTAAGATAGTAAGTACGATAAGTGATTTCAATAAAAATCAACACTCGGTGTACTTGTTGAACTATCATCTTGTTATGTTAGTGAGGTATCGACTCCGAGTGATTGACGATGACATCTCAAAGCGCTTGCTAGGAATATTCACGTTCATTGGTGAAAGGTACGGAGTGACACCGATTGAGTGGAATCATGATATAGATCATGTTCTGTTCAAGGCATAACCTCAAACAGAAATCAGCAAGCTCAGGTTTGATAAAGAAAGTGTAGCCACAAATCAGACAGAAACTATGGAAAGAAATGTTTTGGTCTAAGTCATGCCCGCTAATAATATCAGGTGGCGCACCCTTATCGGTAGTGAAAGAATATATCGAAAAACAAGGTATAAAGCCTTGTAATATATGAAAGGAGCATCACCATGCAACAAGCGTTCCGCTTCCGGCTATACCCCAATCAAGGCCAAATGAATAAGCTGCGGCAAAACATCGGTGGCGCCCGCTTCATGTGGAACGCATTGGTTGCGGATGAAATGGTGCAATACAAAGCAGACCAAGAAACACCGTTACCTGACGGCAAGCGCCACTCACGACTGACGTACACTCAAATCAAGAGATTGCAAGGCAATGAATGGTTGACTGGGGTTGATAGCTTAGCCCTTGCAAATGTTTCTCAACAGTATCGAACGGCGCGCAAACGCTTCTTTGACTGGCTAAAAAAACGCAACGGGCTACGTGTGGGTATGCCAAAATTCCACAAGAAGTGGTCTACCAAATGGTCGTACAGCACAAATAATCAACCGGCCAACGCAGATATTCACCACGGTTCAGTGCACCTTGATGAAAACAACAAGTACGTTGTGCTTCCAAAGATTGGAAGTGTACGGGTCAAGACCCACCGCCAACTAATCGACAACTGGCATATCAGTACAGCCACGATTACAGAAGAAAAGTCTGGTAAGTGGTACATTACGTTGCTCGGGGAAGTTGGTGATGTTGCAACGTGGGATAAGACCGGTTCTGCCGTCGGTATCGACTTGGGTCTGTCTCGTTTTCTAACGGTCTCTGACGGAGAAGTTATTCAGCGAGTACGTTTTATCAAGAACAGCGAGCGGAAGCTCGCAAAGGCACAGCGAAAGCTGTCTCGGCAACGCGAAGTGGCTAAGAAACTTAATAAGCCGCTGGCGCAGTCAAAGAATTATCAGAAACAGCGTATTGTTGTTGCAAAGTTGCACGAGAAAATCAAGAACCAACGAACAGATTTCTTAAACAAGGTCTCAACCCAACTCGTCAAAATCCGCGACGTGATTGGATATGAGAACTTATCATCACGTAACATGCAACGAAACCACAAGCTCGCAAAGGCCATCTCTGATGTTGGTTGGTATTCTTTTGTGCTTAAATTGCAGTACAAAGCTGATTGGTACGGTAAGCAAACTATCGGTGTTGATCCTGCTTATACAACGCAAACAGATTATGAAACGGGTGAAGTAGAGAAGAAAACGCTTGACGTGCGCAAGTACACCAATTCTCTTGGACACACGATAGACCGTGACCTAAATGCTTCTCTAAACATTAGGGATAAGGCGTTGGCTACATTTCAGTAGCAACCAAAAAGTGGCTACCGTAGGGACTACGGGAACCACTCTAAATAGTTAAGCCTAGTTACGACGCCTGTGGGCGTCTGATAAAGATAATGCCTCTGCCGTCCTGTATAAGGTCAGGTAAGCAAAAGTTACACGATAATCCGTGAGAACTTCGGGGTAACGCAGATACGCGTTGCTTCATCTTGTTTCTAGGAAGCTCCCGCTTTAAGCATAGACGTTAGCTAAGTGAGGGTAGTTCACGCGTATATTAATAGGTACTAGATTTAGTGAGAAGTGTTCTGAAGAATGGAGAGATAATCATGGCTAAGAAAGAGCGTATTAAGAAGATCCTTGTCGAGCAAATTCTTGATAAGGCTAAGATTCCATATGAAAGCATTGTGTTTGCTGGTGGTATGAACCGTGATCAAGCCGAATTGGATAATTATGGCCTAACTGACCATGATATCTACAAGACGTTGGCGTTGATTGGAAACGTAACCGGCCCAGTTATCGGTATCGTACCAATGGATGCCCACTTGGATGAAAAGAAGTTGGCGGCCGTTTCAGGCAACAAGAAGGTCAACATGATTCCAACGAAGGATTTGCAAAAGACGACCGGTTACATTCACGGTGCGAATAACCCAGTTGGTATCTGGCAAACGAAGAAGTTCCCAATTTACTTTGATAACAGTGCCAAGGAAGCTGGCACAATTACGTTGTCAGCTGGTGAAGTGGGTCGTTCAATCCGTTTGGATGCCGAGCAATTGGCTGAGTTTGTCCACGCAAAGTTTGCGGACATTCGCACGGCTGACTAACCATGAGCTGGACAATTATTTGGCAAACGTGGGTATTCGTCATTGGCATTTTCTTTGTGTTGCCACTTATTGGTAGTGCGTTGATCTCAGTGGTGACAACCCGCACGAACCAACATTTGATGCGCGCATTTGGACTCAATGCACCGCTCATTTTTGGCTGGTTTGGCGTGATGATTCATGAAATTTCGCATGCGGTGATGTCAATTATCTTTGGCCACCATGTCGACAAAATCAAGTTGCTCCAAAATCCGTTTAAGGAAGGCAATGAGAATCGCATGGGTTATGTGTCACATGCTTGGAATCCAAAGAATAAGTACCAACAACTTGGTAACTTTTTCATTGGGATGGCACCGATTTTCGGCATTGCCTTAACCAGTTGGGGGTTAACAAAGCTATTGTGGCCACAACTGCTAATTGGGTTTCACGACGGCAGTAGCGTATGGCTGAATACCGCATGGTGGCAAGTCGCTCTGTGGATTTATGCCATTTTGAATTTGAGTTTGGCATTGAATTTGAGTGATGCTGATTGGCAGAATACCAAGAGTGGTGCGCTGTACTACTTTATCTTTTTGACCATCGTTGCCTTGGGTGTTGGCCTATGGATTAACGATGCGTTTATTATTTGGGAAACCGTTGGTCGTCCAATCGCCTACTTCTTTGGTGGCGTGTTGGCAGCGACGTTTATCATGTACATGTTGACCGCGATTATCGGTCGACGCTAATAAAATTTGGGGAATAATGATGACAAAAACAGAAGAACAACAATTGGTTGCTATTACTGCTTTTATGCAAAAGGTGCTTGGCGGGGATGAATCAGGGCATGATACGACGCACATTGATCGTGTTGTGGCGCTGACTAAGCACATTTTGACGACTGAACCAACTGCGGACGAGTTTATCGCGGTGGCCGCAGCGACGTTGCATGACACGTATGACGATAAGTTATTTAAAAATGTCACAAGCGCCAAACAAGCAGTTGTCGACATGTTGACGGATAATGATATTGATGAGACTAAACAGGCCGAAATTTTCCAAATTATCGATAACATGTCATGGAGCAAGCAACGTTTCGGCAACCCAGAGCCACTCACATTGGCCGGTCAAATCGTGCAAGATGCTGATCGTCTCGAAGCAATTGGGGCCATTGCCGTGGCCCGTGTCATTCAATATGGTGTCCAAAAGCACCACATTTTGTATGACCCAACGATGCCACCACGCGATTTGAAGACGAAGGCCGATTATCGTGATGCGACGGGCGAAACGATGATTAACCATTTCTATGAAAAGCTATTTTTGCTCAAGGACTACCTCAATACTGACGAAGGGAAGCGAATTGGTGCGAAGCGCGATGCGATTATGCATGAATTCGTGGCACAGTTTGAAGCGGAGTGGGCAGGAACTGATTATCTAAACTAAAAAATATAAGGAGGGGTGATGGACGGAATTAGCAAGAAAGAGCGAGGTGTCTTGATCATCTTGATTGCGGGAGTCTTTTTGGGATTCTTGAATCAAACGTTGATGAACACGGCCTTGCCACAAGTCATGGCAGACTTCCACATCTCAACCGCCCTTGGTCAATGGATGACGAACGGGTACATGTTGGTGAATGGTGTGATGGTGCCACTAACAGCCTTCTTAATTCAACGCCTTAAGACGCGAACGTTGTACTTAAGCGCGGTATTTGTATTTGCGGTGGGAACCTTGGTCGCAGGGATCGCGCCATCATACCCCATTTTGATTATGGGACGTATGATTCAAGCGGCCGGAGCGGGTGTCTTCGGACCGTTGATGAACGTGGTGGTGATGAACCTATTCGCGGCTGACCGACGTGGTCAAGCGATGGGAATTATCGGGCTGGCGTTGAACTTTGCGCCAACCATCGGACCAACGCTATCTGGATTCGTGGTGTCTAACCACTCATGGCGCTGGTTGTTCTTGGGAATTGCACCACTGATCATTATTGATTTGATTTTGGCCTTTATTTTCTTGAAGAACATCGGTCAACAAAAGTTCTTGAAGTTCAACTTCTTGGGGATGGTCCTCTCAAGTATCGGATTGGGAAGCTTGCTATACGGGTTCTCAAACGCCGGTACGGGTAACTGGCTAAGTCCTGACGTTTGGGCATTTTTGCTAATCGGTATTGTCGTAACGGCGTTGTTCGTCTATCAACAAACCCACTCAAAGATGCCATTGTTGAACTTTGATGTCTTCAAGTATCACAACTTCACGATGGCAACGTTGATTAACGTGGTCCTGATGGCTGCCTTGTATGGTGGTGCCTTGATGTTGCCACTTTATATGCAGACCGTTCGTGGCCAATCAGCTTTTATTTCTGGATTGGTTTTGCTACCGGGTGCCTTGATTACGGCGTTCCTATCGCCAACATCAGGTAAATGGTATGACCAGTTCGGTGTAAAGCGCCTAGCCCCAATCGGATTGGTGTTTGTGGTTATCGGAACGATTGTCTTGGCGACGTTGCAACTGGATTCACCAATCTGGTTGCCAGCGGTCGGCCAATTTATCCGCCAACTTGGTTTGGTTATGGTCACAATGCCAATTCAAACCGAGGCCTTTAATTCATTGCCACTTGAGATGGTGCCTGATGGATCAGCGATGTACACGACGATTCGTCAGGTCGCTGCCTCATTTGGAACCGCAGCTTTGATTACCGTCTACAGTCTGGTTTCACTAGGCGCACCAGCAAAAATGGCCCAAGCGCGTGCCGATTTGGCTGGTATTCACGCAGCCTTTTGGATTGCGACCGGTTTGGTCGTCTTAGCACTAGGATTAACCCAACTCTTTAAGCAACGATCTAACGCATAAATTTAAAAAGTGGTCCAACCAAAACTTTTGGTTGGACCACTTTTGTGTTACGATAAAACCGGATTAAAAACGGGAGGGCATAGACAAATGCCAACTGAAGTACTGTACATGAAAGTGCTTGGGGATTTGAAGGATCGCATCTACAAGCGCGAATTCCCAAACTTGAAATTGCCAGATGAACGATCATTGGCCTTGTCTTATGATGTGTCGCGCAGCTCAATCAAGCGTGCGTTGAACGTCTTGGCCCAGCAAGGAATTATCTTTAAGAAGCGTGGCTCAGGAACCTTCGTGAACCCGCTATATCTCAAAAACCAATCAATGTTCCATGCGATTGGTAATAACTTGGGTGTTTCTGATTCGTTCCGCTTTAACGGCGAAGCACCCGCCATCCAACTGTTGTCATTTGAGACGGAAGAGGCGAATGAAGAAACGCGTTTGGCGCTCTTTTTGGAACCCGGTGAGCAAGTTTATCGCATCAAGCGTTTGCGTAAGTTGCAAGACCAAGCCTTCATGATTGAGAATGCCTTGGTGCCGGTTAAGTTGCTACCAGAGTTGACCAGCGAAGATTTGGGTCACTCAATGTTCCACTACGCCGAAGCAACGACCAAGAAGGCGGTTACGAAGTCATTTATGACGGTGACGGTTGAACCGTCTGACGAAGATGATCGCAGCCATTTGCAGTTGAGTGAAGTTGAACCAGTCGGTGTGATGGCCGGTATTTACTTCTTGGATGATGGGACGCCATTTGAAGTTGGAACGATGCGCGTACACTACAAGTACATGCGATATAACAGTTTCGTCAGTTTGGACGGCGAATAATCCAAAATTCACAAATTGTTCACATTTGGCTAGAAAAGCGATTATATCAGGCTTTACAGGTGAAAAATAAGCAAAGCACAAAATTGGACCGCACCAATTTTGTGCTTTTTATTGTACCAATTTTTGAAATCTGTTATTATAGTATTTGTAATCCAGAAGATAACTTCTGCGATTGAACCTTTTCTCAAAATTATAAGGAGATTTAATCAAAATGGCAGTAGATTTTGATTCAAAGGAATACCTTGCTAAGGTTGATGCTTGGTGGCGTGCTACCAACTACCTTTCAGCAGGTATGATCTTTTTGAAGAGCAACCCATTGTTCTCAGTTACGAACACACCAATTACGGTGGAAGACGTTAAGGTTAAGCCTATCGGTCACTGGGGTACTATCTCAGGACAAACTTTCCTTTACGCACACGCAAACCGTTTGATCAACAAGTACGATCTAGACATGTTCTACATCGGTGGACCTGGTCACGGTGGACAAGTTATGGTTACGAACTCATACTTGGACGGTTCATACACTGAAAACTACCCTGAAATCACTCAAGATGTTGAGGGTATGTCACGTTTGTTCAAGCGTTTCTCATTCCCTGGTGGAATCGGATCACACATGACTGCACAAACGCCAGGTTCATTGCACGAAGGTGGAGAACTTGGATACTCATTGTCACACGCAACTGGTGCCGTTTTGGATAACCCAAACCAAATCGCATTTACTGTTATCGGTGACGGTGAAGTTGAAACTGGTCCTTCAATGACTGCTTGGCACTCAATCAAGTTCTTGAACCCTAAGAACGACGGTGCAGTTTTGCCAATCTTGGACTTGAACGGATTTAAGATTTCAAACCCAACGATCTTCTCACGTATGAGCGATGAAGAGATCACTAAGTTCTTCGAAGGTTTGGGATGGTCACCACGTTTCATCGAAAACGATGACATCCACGACTACATGGCATACCACGAAAAGGCAGCTAATGTCTTGGACAAGGCCATCGAAGACATCCAAGCAATCCAAAAGGACGCCCGTGAGAACGGTCGTTACGAAGACGGTGAAATTGCAGCTTGGCCTGTAATCATCGCTCGTTTGCCAAAGGGTTGGGGTGGTCCTACTCACGACCAATCAGGAATGCCAATCGAAGATTCATTCCGTGCCCACCAAGTTCCACTTCCTTTGTCATCAAAGAAGATGGAAACGTTGCCACAATTCGAAGAGTGGATGAACTCATACAAGCCAGCTGAATTGTTCAACGAAGATGGTTCATTGAAGTCAGAATTGGCTGAAATGGCACCTAAGGGTGACAAGCGTATGGCTTCAAACCCAATCGCTAACGGTGGACGTCGTCGCGGTGAAGAAGCTCAAGATTTGGCTTTGCCAGATTGGAAGCAATTCGCTAACGACATCAACGAGTCAAACCGTGGAACTGAATTGGCTGACTCAAAGCGCAACATGGACATGAACGTGTTGTCAGGATTCTTCGCTGAAATCTCAAAGATGAACCCAACGTCATTCCGTATCTTCGGACCTGACGAGACGATGTCAAACCGTCTATGGGACATGTTCGAAGTAACGAACCGTCAATGGATGGAAGAAGTTAAGGAGCCAAACGACCAATACGAAGCCCACGAGGGACGTATCTTGGACGCTCAATTGTCAGAGCACCAAGCTGAAGGTTGGTTGGAAGCTTACACGTTGACTGGTCGTGTTGGTGTATTTGCATCATACGAATCATTCCTACGTGTAGTTGACTCAATGATCACTCAACACTTCAAGTGGTTGCGTCACGCCTCAGAGCAATCATGGCGTAACGATTACCCATCATTGAACTTGATCTCAACTTCAACTGTATTCCAACAAGACCACAACGGTTACACTCACCAAGATCCAGGTATCTTGACGCACTTGGCTGAAAAGAAGTCAGACTTCGTTCGTCAATACTTGCCAGCTGATGGTAACACTTTGTTGGCTGTCTTTGGTCGCGCATTTACTGAGCGTCACAAGGTTAACCACATCGTTGCTTCAAAGCAACCACGTCAACAATGGTTCTCAGTTGAAGAAGCTCAAGAATTGGCAACTGAAGGTTTGAAGGCTATTGACTGGGCTTCAACTGTTGCTGAAGGTGAGCAAGCTGACATCGTCTTCGCATCTGCTGGTGTTGAGCCAACGATCGAAACTTTGGCTGCTTTGAACTTGGTTAACGCTGCATTCCCATCTGTAAAGATGCGTTATGTCAACGTTGTTGAGTTGCACCGTTTGCAAAACAAGAACGGTGAGATGAACCACGAGCGCGCTTTGTCAGATGACAAGTTCAACGCTTTGTTCGGTGAGTCAGGAACTCCTGTTGTCTTCGGATTCCACGGATACGAAGACTTGATCGAGTCAATCTTCTACGAGCGTCAACACTTGGGATTGCACGTACACGGATACCGTGAAGATGGTGACATCACTACGACTTACGACATGCGTGTATACTCAAAGTTGGACCGCTTCAACCAAGCTAAGGACGCTGTTGCTGTCTTGGCTGCTAACGGAGTTGTTTCAGCTGATGAGGCTGCTGCATTCGACAAGAAGATGGATGACATCTTGGCAAAGCACTTCGAAGTTACTCGTAACGAAGGTCGCGACATCGAAGAGTTCACTGACTGGAAGTGGACTGCTTTGAAGAAGTAATCTACTGCCGTACGATTAATTTCTAAGCGAAATAAAAATTGACCTGAGGCTGGCTTCGGCCGGTTAAAGGGTAACTTAAAGACCATTACTATTTCTTTCGAGATTTAGTAATGGTCTTTTTGTCGTTCCTGGAAATTTTCATAGAACCCCCACATTTATCAGGCATAGTAGAAGATAGCTTTAAATCGGGGAAGATACTATGGTCAATAAATTTGGAGAATGGATACATAAGCGTATCACGTGGCGATGGACAATTCGCCCACAGTTGAAACAACAACTTTTAAATCTTGATATGAACCTACCTACGGTTTTCTACATTGGTATGCCAGAACACGGTGATCTAGGTGATCACGCGGTTGCGTATGCCACAGAATTGTTTTTGCGTACAAACTTACCAGAACACCAAATTGTAAAGGTGCCAGCTGAAGCGACTGTTGAAGCATTGCCGCTGATTCACCGCATTATTCAACCGGATAACCTGGTCTTGTTACACGGTGGAGGCATCATTGGTGACCGTGAACTAGTTGAGGAGAATTTGCGCCGTTCAGTAGTGGCTTGGTTGAAAGATCAACCGATGATTCAGCTACCACAATCAATGTTTTTCAACAGTACACGCGAACGTGAAATTTCAAAGCAAGTGTATAACACAGCCGAGCGACTAGTTATGTTGGCGCGTGATGAAAAAGCACTGCAAGACTTAACGCAATTGCTGCTTTGCCCAGCAATGTTAATTCCAGATATGATTTTGCACTTGAGTGGACGCTTGGCAGCTAGTCGTAAGCCCAGAAATGGCGCTATGCTGATGTTGCATGCGTCTGGTAATGATTTCCGCCGGGCAACGCAAGAACAGGTCAGAGAGATGGTTAGTGACCTCTTTGGCCGTGTGACGGAAGAAGATTACTTGAACACCAAGCATTTGCATCTAAGCGGTCATAAGCGCGATACAACGCTACGTGAATGCTGGCGTGCGATGTCTGGTTACGAAGTCTTGGTCACAGATGAAATCCACGGCTTGTTGTTCGGTTTGATTACGCAAACGCCAACGGTCGCCATTGCAGAAGAGTCTGGCCTAATGGGTGCTATGTTCGAAGCATGGTGTACGGCAGTGCCATGGATTACCCTTTGGTCACCAAATGATGGACCGCTGGATGTGGCGATTGTAGACGTGTTGCGTGCCGATGTTTCACCGGTTGATTACGCGCCACAATTCGCACCATTGCAGTATTATCTGTCTAATTTCCGTCCTATCCAAAATTAAATAATTTAATTCACATTTACTCCTGAATTCAGTATCAATAAATCTTATTTTCAACAAGAAGGTCACGTAGTATAGACCATTGGAAAGATAGATATTAAAGGGAGATGGAAATGTTGAAACGTGTATTGCTGATTATGCTTGCCTTGGTGAGCATGAGTTGCGTATCAACGGTCGCTCACTCTGACAATCGATCAGAGGCGAGTCAATCAACGTTGTATGAGACACCAGATTTGATTTTGGATGAAAAAGTTTTAGACACGCCGAGTTTAGACACGCGAGTTAGGGCGCGTGACATCGTCAATGGGGAAGATATGACGATGGTGAAGAAGACGGCGTTTCCATTCATGATTACCTTGCTTTGCGTATGGGCTTTGATAATTTATGTCCATGCCTTGCGCACAAAGGACAAAAAGTAGGCCGACTTTGATATACTAGTTATATTAAGAGCCGGAGGAAGATAGCATGATTTTGTTGTTGGTATTAGGAATCGTTATTGTAGTCGTTGGCATTTTGCGTTCGGTGCAACAACACACGGTGCGATGGATGCCGCTAATTAGTGGAACTGTTTTGGCAATCGCCATGGCAGTGGGGTTGTATACGGCCCACCATTCAAACTTCTTGTTGACGAAGATGCCATTAGATAAGACACAAAAGATTAAGCCAGCAGCAACCTTGTTGGACTTCAAGTTTATTACGACTGAAAAGGGTAGCAATGGTGAAAACCGTTATACCTACAAGGTTGGCAATAAGTCATACCAAACGTTGACGCAAAATGCGGAGACGACGGTGAAGACTGGTGAGACGGCCCAATTGGAAACGATTGTGACGACGTATCAGGCCAAGTCATTGTTTAGCCGCTTCATGTTGTTCGGTGAAACAAAGTTAAAGACTGGTAAGACACAATACGTGCTAACGGTGCCAAAGGATTGGGACGTGCTAACGTCAGCGCAAGTCAAGGAATTGCAAAAGATGGTGAAGGATAGCAACAACGGCATTACCGATGAAGTTGCTAACCAAGTTAAAAAGCAATTCGCTGATCGTGCCAAGGATGACGAGAACTTTATGAAGGATAAGGATGCCCAACAAAAGTTGCAAAGCGACATCGTCAACAAGGTGACGGCTGATCGCCAAGCTAATCTCGAAAAGGCTTTGAACGAAAAAATTCAAAGTTGGCAATAAAAGGCACAATTATTTAACAGTTGCGACAGAAACGTCAAAAACAACAGTTAAGCGACAAGAATTAAACATACAAACTCAAAAATACTCAAACGTGCACATTGCAGTTTGGGTGTTTTTTTTTGCGAAACTGATAGACGTAAGAGAATATCGAAATTATTAAATGATATAAATGCTTAAGGAGATAGCGATATGGCGAAGTGGAAAAATATTGCTTTAATTAGTACGATCGTGGCGCCGATTGCGTTTGGTGTGGGTGACGCCTTTGCGCAAGCAAACCGACCAACAAATGACAGTGATGGTACAACGGTTATTTTGCATAAGCGAGAGACGCAAGGTGCAGAAATTGCTGATAAAGATTCCGAAACCTTGTACTGGGGGGATGGAAATAAAGATGAGTCTGGTGGCTTCACTTCATGGAAGTGGGAATCAGGGGTAACGTTTACGGCGTACAGTCTGGGAAATATTGTAAGCATCGATAGCAATGGGAAGCCGAAGATTGCAGAAGTCGATGTACCAGGCACGAATGGCAAGTATCAATGGAACGACATTTTGGAAGCCGTTGACGCAACCTCAGCAAAATTTCAGGGTAAGTACTCGGCATCAAGTAATCAATATGCGATTGAATTTGTCGAACAAAGGGATTTTGATGCCATAGATCTGCAAGAGGCCTTGACAGATGCCAAAGTATCATCAGTGCCTTTTAAAGCGACTGATGATAATGGTGAAACGAAAAACGATTTGAAGAATGGTGATTGGATTATTCTTGAAGATATCAAGGATGGTACACAACCAAGTGATTCAATAGAAACGTTTGCAACGCCAATGGTTCTATCATTGCCAATGTTGAATGCTAAATTAGCGAACGATTGGTTTGGAACGGATAAAGACTCAGAATTGAATTTGTATCCAAAGAACTATACCGATACTGGTAACCTACGTGTTATTAAGAAAGATGGCGAAACCAATAAAGCGGTTAAGGGTGCAACGATTGCAATCATGCAATTAAACGAGGCTAACAAAGCTACGCTAGAAGATAAACTTGCTAAGGGGCTTCTTAGTGAGAAAACAACGGACATTGAAGAAACGTTAGAAAGTTACGCCGAAGCAGGATCATTACAATATAAATTAATCACCGATGCTGATAACGGTGTTGTATTTAACGACTTGGTACCCGGCGAAACGTATTATGTACTGGAAGTTGCGGCGCCGGATGGATATCTACCAAATGGTAAGCTTCAGGAAGCAAAATTGCGCTCTGCTCGAGATAGGTCGATTGATCCTGAGGTGGATGGTGATGATGTCACTGTTCAACACCGTGGCGGAAAGTACGAGTTGAAAAACTACGATCTTCCAGGTTTAGACAAGGATATTAACGTACTAAAGGCCGCTGGGGTTAAGGATTTGCAAGTTAACGATATTGAGGAAAACGGCAATCCAATCTATGACAACAAGAATGCCGATTACGATTATCCATTCCAAGACAACGACATTGACTTTGGTGTTTCACGTGGTAAGCCATTCAACTACACAATCGACTTAGAAACAAACGGTGACATTGCTAGCTATACGAAGTTTGGTATTAGTGATACAGTGCCATATCAAGTTGAAATCAATAGTTGGACATTGTACGCACGTGTGGGAACTGGTGGATATGTAGAAGCTACTGGAGAGGATGAGGCTGATGGCCTAGTTCCAATCTTGCAAGCCGTTGACCCTGATGGAAACGAAACGGATCACTCACCAACTGATGGATTGTCACAAAAGTCACAGCCTTATGATTCAAAGAATCCTGATTTGGAAAAAAAGGGTGTATCATTCAAGTTCTACTCACAAGAGATGGCAACGTTATTCGGTTACGAGGGAGCCTGGATTAATGATAAAAACGATCCTGGATATAAAGCATCTCTCGAAGCTCAAACGACCTACATTTCTGATGAGTTAATTTGGATGCATGGACAGTCAGGTGAATATCACTTCGACCCAGAAAACCGAGCTGTTCAAACAACTGGTGATGAAAAGCCGGTGAACGGACAAATGAACATTGAGTTCAAGAAAACGTTCCTACAAAAGTACGGTAGCTGGGAGCGCTTTAAGAATGCGTCAACAAAGCAAAATAACGCAAGTTTGGTGTTCAAGATGAATGCGCAAACGAATTCGGCTGCACAAGCCAATGTTGGTGGTACTAACTCTGATAAAGATCCAGCTTCTCCAGATGCTCAAACAGATATGATTAACAACCGTGTAGCGTTTACTTACAACAACGGGTATCTAACGGGTACGTTGCGTGATCAATCGCAAACGCACGCGGTTGGTTGGGAATTCCGTAAAGAAGATTCAAAGGTAACGCTGGATTTGACTTGGGACGTGTAGTAACTGCGGAGAACGTGGAAAATGTTATTTCTCAATTGATTAGTGCTAATAACAATGGTCACGAGGTGCAACGTGAAAACTTGTTGGCTATGGCTAACAAGTTGGGATACACCGGCGATGATGAAGCCAAGTTGACAAAGATTCAAGATCACTTGAAGGGTCAAGCTCAGACATTGCGTGACGCCGTTAAAAACGGCGAACAAACAATGGTTTGGTTTATCCACTTGGACGACACAACGGCGAAGCAGCCGGTTATTGATGCCATGGCTTCAAACATGGAAATGGGAGACATTTACTGGGTAGTCGATCAAGAATTGTCAACGACTCACATGTCAGGTATGCAAGATGAAACTACGCCAGATGGTTACTTCCAATACTGTGGCGTGGCCGATGGACAATACGTTTTGCACGAAGCCATTACGCCAAAGGGCTTCAAGCAAATGGATGATTTGAAGTTCACAATCGGTGGTCCAGGTTCATACTATGTAAGTGGGGACGGGGCTGACCTTGACGAATACCCACTTGTAACGTCGGCTGGTGATAACCAAGACATGGGATCAGATAACCAAATTACTGGTAAGAACCAAGGTGAAGGCCAAAACTGGGCTGAAATCAAGAACTACAAGAAGTCAGTTTTGCCAGTTGTTGGTGGTGTTGGTGCGTTGAGTTTGTTGTTCATCGGAGCAATTGCGATGATTGCCTCATACATCAAGCGCAAGACGGATATGCGCGAAAACTAAGTCGCTAAAAAAATCCACAATTTCAGAGTTTATTCAAAAATAACTGTAATAAACCTGTAATAAAACACACAAGATGTAAAATACCTAAACGTGCATATAGCAGTTTAGGTATTTTTTTTCGGCAGAATTATAGAGTAAAGAAAAAACAAACAAATCGAGCCACGAGTGGGTAGATTGTATTTTTAAGGAGATATGCTATATGGCTAAATGGAAGAATGCTTTGTTGATTTCAACAATCGTTGCACCTATTGCTTTTGGGGCTTCACCATTGGGGGATGCATTTGCACAAGCTGATCGTCCAGGTAAGAATGGCACAACAGCAGCAACAGACGTACAAATTAACAAGATGGTAAAATCAGACGCTACTGGAACAGGTTCACAAAACTTCTGGTGGAATGATGGATCAGATGCCACTTCTACAATGACGGCGAATGGATTCCACTTGGCAACCCGTGGAACTTATACATTTAAGGCCTACCAATTGCCAGATTCTGCGATCAAGGGCTTTGAGGCTGATGGCGAGCCTAAGATTTCAACAGATTATGCACCATATTTGAAAGCGGTTGAAGTTGATGTAGCTGATACACCAAACTTTGCACCTAATAATAATGTATCAAAGTGGACAATTGAGTTGAAGGTTGATACATCCGTAGGACAGACCGTAGATGGTCAAACGGCTGATTTGCTTGCGCAAATTAAAGCTGACAGCGCCGCTGCTGTCGCAGGCGGAGGTTCAGAGCTTGCTGTAAAGGAAAAAACTACAAATGCTGGTATCGCAAACTTTAGTGGAGCCGATGCATTGGCAAATGGTAACTGGATTGTGGTTGAAGATTCTGCAACGGTTGCTACGTCAGAAAAGGCATTGCCAATGGTATTGCACTTGCCAATGCAGATGACAGGTGGCGGTTGGTTCGGTACCGGTGCAGATAGCACGTTTAAGTTGTACCCAAAGAACTACGAATCATTGGGTGATTTGAAGGTTCAAAAGGTCGATCCAGAAACTGGCGACATTGTTAAGGCGGCTGGATTCCAAGCAGCTATTTTCCAATTGGAGGATCAACAAACTGTTTCAGCTGTTGAAACTGCTCTGAAAGCGGACTATAACGGAAAGACATTCTACGAACTAGATGATGCAACTAAGAAAAGCACCATTGAAGCTATTGTTACTGGCCTAGATGTCGAAAAGGACGCCGCTGTTGCTACTGACTCGGATGGTGTCGTAAACTTTAGTGGTTTGAACCCTGAAGGAACGTACTACGTAATTGAGTGGGCAGCCCCAGCTGGATATTTGCCAAATGGTGCAGTTCAACAAGTTATCTTGCAAAACGAAGACAGCTATAAGGATGACCAAACAGTTGGAAATGGTTCGGACGCTGATGATGACGTCAATGTTTACTACACTGGATCAACGTACAGCTTGAACAACTACGATGATACAGACGTTGATAAGAAGATTAACACGACGGGAACAATTGATCCAAACACGGCAGATCCAACGACTATTGCACAATTCGTTGATCAAGACGAAGATCACGGTGCTGCTCGTGGTCAAGTATTCCAATATTCATTGCAAACTGAATTGAACAAGGATATCGGCAACTACAAGTCATATGTTGTGAACGATTCGGTTCCATACCAAGCGAACATTAATTCATTTGTCATTGGGTTTAATACTGACGACATGAACGATGGTACAGACGAAACATCAACGTATACTCCTTTGATTAAGGTGGATTCAGAGTCTTCAGATACATCAATCGACAACGGTGGTGACACAGGACATGGGTGGTACTATGACACTGATTTGACGGCTGATGGAGATGGTTCAGAAAAAACGCCATTTGGAGGCACGAAGGCCGCTACGTTCAGTTTTGCTGATGGGGCTTTGCAATGGTTTATTGATAATGTTGGGGATGTAAATGGCATCACGCCATCTGCAGCAACTGCACAACAATACATTCAGACATTGATCCGAGTGTCTGGACAAACTTCTACGTATGAATTTGATTCTAAGGCTCAAGCGATTGAGGGAACACCCGAAAATGGTAATATTAGCATTAGCTTGAAGGAAGATTTGCGAAAAGCTTTGGGGAATGAGCTACCTGATGACGGTGGAAGTCTTGTAACGACAATGGATGCACAATTGAATGCTGCTGCACAGGTTGGTTGGGTTAACAACACATTGACGTTGCATGCAAACAATGGCTTCAAGAATACAACTGACAGTGATAATTCAAAGACTTTCTCAGCAGGTTGGGAATTCTTGAAGACTGATGGTGATGATAAGCAATTGGCAGGAGCAGGCTTTGACTTGAAGCGCTTGGTAACTGAGACTGACGCATCAATTATTGAGAAGAATTTGCTAGGTGGCACGAACTTAGGCAAGGCTGTCACACCTGATAACGCTGCTTTGATGGCACAAGCTATTCAAGATAGTAAGCAAAGTTTGAATGCTACGTTGGAAACAACTTTGTTTGAGGCTAAGGATGCGTACAACGCGGACAAATCAGAAGATAATGGTAAAGCCTTGCAGACTGCTTTGACTGCTGTATTGGCTGCACAAGCAACAGAGATTTCAACAGGTGACTTTGTGTACTTCTCACACTTGTCAATGGATTCAGATATGCAACCTGTTTTGACGATGCCAGGAGCCGGTATGGATAATGAAGCGCCAATGGGTGATATCTTCTGGACGGCATATGAAGCTTTGGCAACGACACACACGACTGGTGATGAGGGTGATACTGACGCTGGTTACTTCCAATACTGCGGATTACCTGCAGGAAAGTACGTTTTGACTGAAACAGTCGTACCAAGCGGTTACTCAAAGATCGCTGATGTACCATTCTCACTTGGTAACCCAGATGCAGATGGTACTTCTGGTGATGATGCATATCCATTCTTGAAGGATGAAGCGGGTGATATCTTAGGAACTGACAACACTATTACTGGTGCTGCTAAGATTCTTGCTGACGAAAATCCAGATAAGGGATACATTCACCTACGTAACTACGAGAAGTCAATCTTCCCATTGGTCGGTGGACTTGGTACGTTGTTCGCAGTGATTGCTGGATTGTTGGCAATGGGACTTGCATTGTTGAAGCGTAAGAAGGATATGAAGAACGAAGCTTAATTTGTAAGCTAGAATAACGTTATACATTCCAGAAAACGTGACAAGACATATTAGAAAGACGAGATTGATCCCGCCTTTGCGATGATATCTTTCTTACGATATGTGAAAGAACACGAAAACGGTAATCGAATCAGGAATGATTTGATTACCGTTTTTCGGTTAACTGTGTTGAAAATTCGCTCTTCACAAAATGCCCACGAATAACAAAATTCAGGCACAAATTAAATAGAAAAGTGAAACACAAAAACGGCGGAAACGCCGTTTTTTTTTGTGAGAATTTTACTGTGAAGAAAAACTCATACGTGGTCAAGTATGGGGTTAAAAATAAGGATATGATTTTTGAGGAGATACGCGGATGAAAAAGCATCGTTCATTACTATTAATGGGGACGTTGATTGCACCGATTTTGCTAACGACTGGGGATGCGTTGGCAACGTCAGGCATCAATGACACACCAAAAAGCACAAGCGTTATGATTCACGCTATTACGGACGTTAGTGATAGTGACCCTGCTGATGCACCAACGTTGTGGGGATCAGGTGAAGAAAAAGATTTGAAGACGTTGCAAGATGCGGATCCTGATACAACTTGGGAAACGACAACTGGCGCAACATTTACGGCATATGAGTTGCCAGATGGGGTTGTGACATACACGAACTCTGGCAGTGAGCCAAAGATTGCAACTGAAAAGATTAAGGGCATCGACTGGTCAAAGCTATTGAAGGTTATTGAAGCACCGAAGACAGCCGCAACGACCAATGATGCCAAAACACAAGATATTTCTGGCAAGACAATTGAAGTGGTGGACCGTGATAAGTTCGTTGCTGCTGTGAAGGATGCTGGGTTGAAGACGCAAACTAGTGGTCCAACTGATGGTGACGGTGAAACGAAGTTGACGTTGCCAAACGGACAATGGGTAATTACACAAGATTCGGATGCTACTGGTACAGATGAAGCGTTGCCAATCTTCTTGGACTTGCCAATGGGTAAGGTTAACGGATCAGACACTGACTACTGGTATGACACTGAGTCACCATGGCACGTCTACACGAAGCAATACAAGACGGCTTCATTGACGATTAAGAAGACTGACGCGGAGACTGAGAAGGCTTTGGGCGGTGCACAAATTTTGCTTGCGCCAGCTTCAGTACAAGACAAGTTGAACGAAGTCTTGCCACAATTGATTAAGGATATTGAAAAGAACCCAACAAAGGCCGATTCATTGGTTGCAGCTGCGTTGGGATTGACGTCAGATCAATTCTCAATCGAATCAACTGATAAGGATGGACAAGTTGTCTTTGATGCAAACGACGGTATCGCGATTTCAAAGGGACAACAATACGTCATCGCCGAATTGATGGCGCCTAAGGGTTACTTGACGGACCCACAAGTCACGGTTGTAACGGCTGAACAAGATAGCGAAAACGCTGCGAAGTTGGTCAACTACGATGAGTTGCAAGTCGACAAGGCGATTACAGTTGATAACCAAACGTTCGGTGCCAATGAAAAGGGTACTGGTGACGACAAGGAAGGTATCGCCCGTGGACAAAAGTTTACATGGGACATCACGTCTGAGTTGAACAAGAACATTGCTGATTACACGAACTACACGTTGACTGATGAAATGCCATATCAAGTGAACTGGATGTCAATGGATTTGGCATTGACGTACACGCAAAACGGCGAGACGAAGTCAGTGCCATTGTCACAAGTGGTCAACGGCTTGTACCCAGTGAACCACGCAACTGACAAGTCATTGATTGACGAAGGTGTGACTGGTAAGGGACTTGGCTTTACGACTGATCAAAACGGGTCAACGTTGAACGGCAAGACAATTGCTTACGATGCTGCAACTGCACCACAAGTGACGAGTTTGGCTGAAGGCTTTGATGCATCATCATTCAACTTGTTCGGTCACGAGAGTACGTACACATTCGTTGGACAAGGTGATTCAGCTAACCCAGCCCGTGTGGTTGACTGGACAAAGCCAGTTGAAAACGGTGAAATCGTGTTGGATATGACGGCTTCAGGTCGCCAAGCGATGGGAGCTTTGATTGAAAAGTTGTTGGCTGAAGGTGCTGACGACGGTTCATGGAACTTGAGCTGGAAGATTAACTCAGCTGGTAACACGGCGTTGCAAGCGGATCACTTGGTTAACAAGATTGATTTGGATTACAACACCAAATATGACGGTGGATCAGACGACGATAAGACGCACACATTCACGGCCGGATGGGAAATCATCAAGACGGATGGTGATGTGAAGACTGACAGTAACGGTAACATCACGAACGGTTTGGCTGGTGCTGGATTCGATTTGGGTCTTAAGGTAACGTCAACGAATATTGATGAAGTTATCGCCGAAATGTATACAGTAGCACGTTTCCCTAACATGAAGCGTACGGCATCTGAGCAAGATGTCCAACAACTCCGTGATGATGTGAAGGCTGGTAAGACGCGTTGGGTATACTTCATGCACGAAGATATGACGACGGGTGAGCCAATGGCATCAATGCACTCAAACGCATCTGATCCGATGGGAGACATCTTGTGGACGATTCGTGAAGACAATGCCACGACCCACTACTCAGGTCCTGACGGATACTTGCAATACTGTGGATTGGCCGGCGGTGATTACCAATTGATCGAGCGTGAAGCACCATCAGGCTACAAGCTGATGACGGAACCACATTACTTCACGTTGTCAAACACGCAATCAGGTAAGATTAACGGCGCTGCGACGTCAGACGACATCACGGTGGCCAACTACCGCGATGAAAAGCCACAAATTAACGATACGCCAACGCACGCTGGTGGTATCTTGCCATACACGGCAACGGCCCTTGGTGGTTTGTTGACGTTGCTTGGATTGGCAGGTTTGATTGCTTTGATTAAGAAGCGCCGTGCACAAAACAACGACTAATCTTGATTAGTTTGCTCGCCGGGTGATCGGCGAGGTACATATTTAGCTATTAACTCGGGGGAGAAAAGAATGGCAAAGAAGAAAAAGAAGTTTATGGCCGGGGCCAGTTGGTCAACCTGGGTATTGTTTATTGTGGGCTTGAGTATTTTCTCATATCCAATCGTGACGCAAGCGTATGAAGCAACGCACCAATCTGGTGTGGTTAGCAATTATCGCTCAACGGCTGCGCAAATGAATGCCAACGAAAAGGCGAAGTTGCAAGCTGAAGCAGATAAGCGTAACGAAGAAATTAAGAAGAAGGCGCAGAGCACAAACGGCGATACAGATCCCGACGTGGTGAAGGCGATGATTGAGCTGAACCAAAAGAAGGATGTGGAAACAGGTAAGAATTCTTCTTTGACGAAGATTGCCGGTAAGCCATTGGGTGTCTTGTCGATTCCGGAGCTTGGTGGGTTGCGTTTGCCAATCTACAACTCCGTGAAGGAAACGGTGTTGCGCACGGGTGCAGGTATTGTGCCAGGGACGTCATTGCCACAAGCCAACAAAGAAGGTTTGCACACGGCCATCATGGCGCACTCAGGTTTGCCAACATCAAAGTTGTTCACGGACTTGGGTAAGATGAAGAAGGGTGACAAGTTCTACATCGAAGCGCTTGGTAGCAAGACGATGACGTATGAAGTTGTTGAAATCCGTGTCATGAAGCCCGATAAGATGCAAAACGCGTTCAAGTTGAACCCTAAGGAGAACTTGGTGACGTTGGTTAGTTGTACGCCAGTTGGTGTGAACTCACACCGTTTGTTGGTGACGGGTAAGCAAGTGCCAGGTGATACGTTACCAACCGGTACGATTCGTTCAGAATTCTTGTGGTTCGCCGGATTGATGGTGGTTGTGGCCACGATTATCGGTGTCTTGATTCGTAAGATTATCCGCATCAAGCAAGCAAAGATGGCCTTGGCTGGTAAGTAGTTAGTATAGTTAATGATGGGAGTATCGTGTTGACGGTACTCCTTTTGTTGTATAGAGAATATGTATTTCGCACGATAACATCCGCATATCCTTCGGGCTTATTTCATGGTTCAGTGTTAGAATAGTGAGAAATAATAAGAACGAGGTAATGCACATGGCAACACGAGTACAAGATGATTTCTATGATGCAATCAACGAGGAATGGGAAGCGCAAGCGGTGATTCCTGCGGACAAGTCACGTACAGGTGGCTTCAGCGATTTGGCTGACGAAATTGAAGAGATGATGTTGGAAACGACTGATGCTTGGATGGATGGTAAGGATGCACCAACTGACGACATTTTGACGAACTTCATTAAGTTCCACCGTTTGACGTCAGATTGGGAGACCCGTGATGCGTTGGGTGCAGAGCCGGTTAAGCCATTGATTGCGCGCTACCAAGCCTTTGAGTCATTCGCTGACTTTAAGAGCCACATCATTGAGTTGGAAAAGGAAGGTTTGCCAAATGCCTTCCCGGTTGGCATTGCACCTGACTTCAAGGATGCTCGTACAAATGTGTTGTGGGCGGATGCTTTGGGCACAATTTTGCCAGATACGACTTACTATGCTGAAGATCATGAGCAAGGTAAGGAATTGTTGGCTAAGTGGCGTGCAGCGCAAGAGGACTTGTTGCCAAAGTTTGGTTTCTCAGCTGACGAAATCAAGGACTTGTTGGACAAGTACATTGCTTATGACGCCCGTATTGCTAAGGTTGTGTTGAGCCAAGAGGAGTCTGCTGAATACGCTAAGTTGTACCACCCATACAAGTGGGCGGACTTCACGGCGTTGACGCAATTGCCAATGGACGATGTCTTGCAAGCGATGACTGGTAAGACGCCAGACATGATTGTGGTGCCAGAAGAACGATTCTGGGCTGCATCAGATCAATTCTTCTCTGAAGAAGCTTGGCCATTGTTGCAAGCAACGTTGATTGTTGGTATCGCGAACGCCTTTACGAGCTACCTATCAGATGAGATTCGTGTCTTGGGTGGTGCATACGGACGTGCTTTGTCAGGAACGCCAGAAGCTTTGAACAAGCAAAAGGCAGCCTACTACTTGGCTGCTGGCCCATACACACAAGCGCTTGGTTTGTGGTATGCCGGTGAGAAGTTCTCTGAGGCAGCTAAGCAAGACGTTGAGCAAAAGGTTGCGACGATGATTGATGTCTACAAGCAACGTTTGCAATCAGCTGACTGGCTACAACAAGCAACGCGCGATAAGGCGGTTGTGAAGTTGGATGCGATTGTGCCACACATTGGGTACCCAGAAAAGTTGCCTGACCGCTACAAGGATAAGATTGTGGACGATGGGGCTGACTTGTTTGAGACGGCTGAAAAGTTCCGTGCGCAAGCCGTGGCTTACCAATGGTCAAAGTGGAATCAACCGGTTGACCGTGAGGAGTGGCACATGCCAGCTCACATGGTGAACGCATACTACGATCCACAACAAAACCAAATTGTGTTCCCAGCGGCGATTTTGCAAGCGCCATTCTACAGCTTGGACCAATCTTCATCAGCTAACTATGGTGGAATCGGTGCGGTTATCGCGCACGAAATTTCACACGCCTTTGACACGAACGGGGCGTCATTTGATGAAAATGGTAGTCTGAATGACTGGTGGACTGAAGAAGACTACGAAGCCTTCAAGGAGCGTACCCAAAAGGTTGTCGATGAATTCGACGGCTTGGATTCATATGGGGCCAAGGTTAATGGTAAGTTGACGGTTTCCGAAAACGTTGCTGACTTGGGTGGTGTCGCTGCTGCTTTGGCTGCCGCAAAGCGCGATGCTGATTTCTCAGCGAAGGATTTCTTCGAGAGCTGGGCAACGATTTGGCGCCAAAAGGCTCGTCCAGAAATCATGCAACTGTTGGCCGCTTCAGACGTTCACGGACCAGCCAAGTTCCGTGTTAACGTGACGGTTTCTAACTTTGATGATTTCTACACGACATTTGATGTGCAACCATCTGACAAGATGTACCGCGCACCAGAAGACCGTGTGATGATCTGGTAATGATATGAAATAACCGAATTTGACTTTGCCCGATTGGCAGGTCGAATTCGGTTTTTAATTTGTGGGAGTTCGGTATAATAACGGTATGGAGGTGGAATTATGACACCAAATGAAAAAGCAAAAAACATTATTCACTCAGCATCAGGCGCAGCTGGTGCGGTGGCCTTGTCACCAATTCCGTTTACGGATGCCACGTTGCTTGTGCCAATTCAAGTCACGATGATTACGTCGTTGTTCAAGGCGTATGATCAAAAGGTGATGGAAGGTGCCGTACGTGGTGCTGTCTGGGCAGTTGCTGCGACATCATTCGGCCGTGGCGTTGTGGGAAACGCGTTGAAGTTTATCCCAGGTATTGGGACGACTACCGGCGCAGCAATCTCGATGGCAACCGCGGTCGGTTTGACCGAAGCAATCGGCTGGGCCATTGTGAACGAACTGGAATCAGGCGAAAAGGTCACGCCGGGTGATATCACAGGTATCATCATGAAGGCAGCCAAGACATTCAAATTACCAAAGAAACAATAGTTATAAACAACAAGCACCCTCTGCGTTGGAAATACCAATGCAGAGGGTGCTTGTTGTTTATAGCGATAATTAGTCAAAAAGTCTAAGGGTTATCGTTAGACAAAGTTCATAAACGCTTGGTAATCTGTCCCTAACGTCGGGTGAGAGCGACGCACATAACGAATAACTGATAAAGAGAAGTTTACTCCGGTAAATTTCTCTTTATTAGTTTATATGGGTATGAATCCACTAGTTACGCGGTTCACAAGCCTTTTATTAACTTACATTAAAATATGAAAACGCATACATTTTTAGTTATAAATCACTTATTTTCATGAAAATAAAACAAACAGTTGCACTATATTGACCTTATGTGATATTATTCACTTGTAGAAAAAAGAGACGCGAAAGGTTGGTATGACGCATATGTTTGGTAAAAATAATCGATTTTGGCAAATGGTGTTGACAACATTTTGTGAAATGATATACTAAGTATGTTAATAAATGAGCAAACGAATTTTTTGAAAGATATTTGAGAGGTTATAATCATGGCTGATGCACCTAAGAAGAAGGTACTAACGGAAGAAGAAAAGGCAGCACGTTTCGAAGCTGCTAAGAAGATGACTTCAGAATTGGTTGACAAGTCTGAAGTTGCGTTGAAGGAATTCTCAACTTACACACAAGAACAAGTTGATAAGATCGTTGCTGCAATGGCTTTGGCTGGATCAGAAAACTCATTGTTGTTGGCCCACGAAGCTCACGATGAAACTGGTCGTGGTGTTGTTGAAGATAAGGATACGAAGAACCGCTTCGCATCAGAATCTGTTTACAACGCTATCAAGAACGACAAGACGGTTGGCGTTATCTCAGAAGATCGCGTAACTGGTAAGGTTGAATTGGCAGCCCCACTTGGAATCTTGGCTGGTATCGTGCCTACGACTAACCCAACTTCAACGACTATTTTCAAGTCAATGTTGGCTGCTAAGACGCGTAACACGATTGTCTTCGCCTTCCACCCACAAGCTCAAAAGTCATCAGCACACGCTGCTAAGATCGTTTACGATGCAGCCGTTGCCGCTGGTGCTCCTAAG
>ERZ773269.752-NODE-752-length-36602-cov-17.799628_pt1 | contig 36602 bp, 37 predicted proteins | sample MGYA00511958_ERZ773269 | MGnify/ENA primary metagenome ERZ773269 (study PRJEB29015, sample SAMEA2737761) | human gut metagenome | biome: human gut; feature: human-associated habitat; material: faeces | place: China | collected 2012 ... | reverse complement strand
GTGCCGCCATCAATCACCGCGCCGGCTTCCAGAATGACATCCAGTCCTTTTTCCTGGCGAACCTGCTGGATCGCTTTGCGGATATCCTGCAGAATCGGCTGCATGGCAGTTCTTTCTTTGGCAGCCATATCACGCTGGATTTCCTGGGCGATCTGTTCCTTTTCCTGATCGCTCTTGCCTGCGCTGCGGCTGTTGAAATTTTCCTGTGCTTTCTGTGCTGCCGTTCTCATATCCAGCTGCACTTTTTCCATCTTCGGATGAGCCTGGAGCAGGGCGCCGGAATTAACAAAACCGATGCCTGCCGCTGATGCGGACGCCATGGCGCCAAAAGTGATGATACCAGCTGTAATAGCTGCTGCTGTCTTATTCATTTTCATTCCCACATTCCTCCTTAGAAATATCCCGACATATCATGGGATTTTGGGTATGTATTAATAATAGTATAATCAGTCTTATCTGTCAATATAAAATGACTAAAAGTCGGTTCACCTGTTTTACACTTTTGCTTCAAGCGCTGCGGTTTCCGCCTCTTCTTTCATGGCCTCTTTCGCTTCTTTCAGCGCCGCGTTGACGATATCAACCGGCTTCTGCCCGACGTCGGACGGGAAGAAGTCGACGCCGACCTGCTCGGCCAGGGTCTCCAGCTGTTTGATCGCCGCCGGGCGGTAAACATCCGCGGAGACCACCAGCACTTTCTTCTTGTGCTTCTCGCGCAGGAATTTCCCCAGCTTACCGACGCTGGTGGTTTTACCAGCCCCCTGCAGGCCCGCCATCAGCACCACCGCCGGCGGCTGCGCCGCCAGGTCGAGGGTCTGGTTCTCTTCGCCCATCGCCGCCACCAGTTCGTTGCGGACGATTTTGACGAACTCCTGACCCGGGGTCAGGCTTTTATTGACTTCATGGCCGACCGCGCTCTCTTTGACGCGGCTGATGAAGTCCCGTACCACCGGAAGCGCAACGTCCGCTTCCAGCAGCGCCATGCGCACTTCGCGCAGGGTGTCTTTAATATTGTCTTCTGTAAGGCGTCCGCGGCCGCTAATGTTGCGCAGCGTACGCGACAAACGATCGGTTAAATTATCAAACATTGTCTCTCGCCTGAGGTGGAAACGGTTGGTCGCCGCAGCGACACACAAAACGAATGTGGCGGAGTATAACACGACATCAATCTGAATGTGCTGCAACGGTTGGAGCAGAGGCCTGCTGACGTTATACTGCTTCTCTTTCTTATTTAGCCAACAGCCGACACCTATGCCTGTTTTTGCTCTACTCGCCCTTGTCGCCTACTCCGTCAGCCTCGCGCTGATTATCCCCGGCTTGCTGCAAAAAAACAGCAGCTGGCGGCGAATGGCGATTTTATCTGCGACTATCGCGTTGATCTGCCATGCTTTTGCGCTGGAAGCACGGATATTCCCCGGCGGCGAGAGCGGGCAAAACCTCAGCTTACTGAACGTCGGGTCGCTGGTGAGCCTGATGATCTGTACGGTGATGACTATCGTGGCCTCGCGCAATCGCGGCTGGCTGCTGCTGCCTATCGTCTATGCCTTCGCGCTGATCAACCTGGCCTTCGCCACCTTCGTGCCTAACGAATATATCACCCACCTGGAAACCACTCCGGGGATGCTGGTGCATATCGGCCTGTCGCTCTTCTCGTACGCCACGCTGATCATTGCCGCGCTGTATGCGCTACAGCTGGCGTGGATCGACTACCAGTTAAAGAACAAAAAGCTGGCCTTCAGCAGCGAAATGCCGCCGCTGATGAGCATTGAGCGCAAAATGTTCCACATCACTCAGGTCGGCGTAGTGCTGCTGACTCTGACGCTGTGCAGCGGCCTGTTCTATATGCACAATCTGTTCAGCAGCGAAAACATTGATAAAGCGGTGCTGTCGATTATTGCGTGGTTCGTCTATATCGTCCTGCTGTGGGGCCACTATCATGAAGGGTGGCGCGGACGTCGCGTGGTCTGGTTCAGCGTCGCTGGCGCCGGTCTGCTGACGCTGGCCTATTTTGGTAGCCGCGTGCTGCAACAGTTCGTGAGCTAAGTCTTTTAAGGAATCCTACGTGGAACATATCTCCACCACCACGCTGATCATAACGCTGATCGTCATGGTGATTATCTCTGCCTATTTCTCCGGCTCCGAAACCGGCATGATGACGCTGAACCGCTACCGGCTGCGTCATATGGCGAAACAAGGCAACCGCCCCGCCAAGCGCGTGGAGAAGCTGCTGCGCAAGCCGGACCGCCTGATTAGCCTCGTGCTCATCGGTAATAACCTTGTCAACATTCTCGCCTCGGCGCTGGGCACCATCGTCGGCATGCGCCTGTACGGCGATGCCGGCGTCGCGATCGCCACTGGCGTACTCACCTTTGTGGTGCTGGTATTTGCCGAAGTCCTGCCGAAAACCATCGCCGCCCTCTACCCGGAAAAAGTTGCCTACCCCAGCAGCTTCCTGTTGGCGCCCCTGCAGGTGCTGATGATGCCGCTGGTGTGGCTGCTGAATACCATCACCCGCATACTGATGCGCATGATGGGCATCCGCACCGATACCGTCATCAGCAGCGCCCTGAGCAAAGATGAACTGCGCACGATTGTGAATGAATCCCGTTCACAAATCTCACGACGCAATCAGGACATGCTGCTGTCGGTGCTGGACCTGGAGAAGGTCAGCGTTAACGACATCATGGTGCCGCGCAATGAGATTGTCGGCATCGACATCAATGACGACTGGAAATCTATCGTCCGCCAGCTGACCCACTCCCCACACGGCCGCATTGTGCTCTACCGCGATTCGCTGGACGATGCCATCAGCATGCTGCGCGTCCGCGAAGCCTACCGACTGATGACGGAGAAGAAAGAGTTCACAAAAGAGATCATGCTGCGGGCGGCAGATGAGATCTACTTTGTTCCTGAAGGGACGCCGCTCAGCACCCAGTTGGTGAAATTCCAGCGTAATAAAAAGAAAGTCGGTCTGGTGGTCGATGAATACGGAGATATTCAGGGGCTGGTCACCGTAGAAGATATTCTTGAAGAGATTGTCGGCGACTTCACCACCTCCATGTCACCCACCCTGGCGGAGGAAGTGACCCCGCTCAACGACGGCACCGTGATAATCGACGGCAGCGCCAACGTTCGCGAAATAAACAAAGCGTTCAACTGGCACCTGCCGGAAGATGAAGCGCGCACCATCAACGGTATCATCCTGGAAGCGCTGGAAGAGATCCCGGTCCCGGGCACCCGCGTGCGCATTGAGCAGTACGATATAGATATCCTCGACGTGCAGGACAACATGATCAAACAGGTGAAAGTGATGCCGGTGAAATCATTACGCGAGAGCGTCGCGGAGTAGCGCGAGCGAAGGAAGTAATATCACGGTGGGCTGCGGCCCGCCTTTTTTTTTATCTCGCGCCGGGGAGCGATGACATAAAAAACGGCCGCCCGCGGGCAGCCGTTGAGCAAGGCAGCAAACGTTATTTCGCTTTCGCTACCGTCACCATCGCGGCGCGAATGGTGCGGCCGTTCAGGGTGTAACCTTTCTGCATCACGGCCAGCACGTTGCCCGCCGTCACGTCTTCAGACTCGACCATCGCAATGGCCTGGTGGACGTTCGGATCCAGCGGAACGTTGGTGTCGGCGATCACTTCCACGCCGAACTTACGCACTACGTCCAGCATAGATTTGAGGGTCAGTTCGATCCCTTCCACCATCGGCGCCAGCTCCGGGTTAGCCTTGTCGGCCACTTCCAGCGCGCGGTCCAGGCTGTCGATCACCGGCAGCAGTTCATTGACGAATTTTTCCAGCGCGAATTTGTGCGCTTTCTCGATATCCTGCTCGGTACGACGACGCAGGTTATCTTCGTCGGCTTTGGCACGCAGCATCACTTCACGTTCACGTTTCTGCGCTTCAGCCAGCTGGGCTTCCAGATTCGCAATTTTTTCATCGCGCGGATCCACCTGCTCAGCCGAAACTTCAGGCTCTACCGCCTCAACGTCGTCGTGCTGCTCCGTGATAATTTCTTCCGGGGCTTGCCCCTCAGGCGTTTTCTGTTCTTTACTACTCATGAATTTCTCCGCGTTTTTTTCGCATTCATCTCGCTAACTTCGCTTATTATGGGGATCAGTTTCCGGGTTTCAAGGGAAGCGGACAGATTGTCACTATTTCATTTAACGCAAGGACATCCAGATCATGAAGAACCATTTCAAGTGTATCGGCATTGTGGGACATCCTCGTCACCCCACCGCCCTGACCACACATGAAATGCTCTGGCGCTGGCTGTGCAGCAAAGGGTATGAAGTGCTGGTTGAACAGCAGATCGCCCATGAACTCCAGCTCAGCAACGTGAAAACCGGCACGCTGGCGGAGATTGGCCAACAGGCCGACCTCGCGGTGGTCGTGGGCGGCGACGGCAATATGCTCGGCGCGGCGCGGACTCTGGCCCGTTATGACATTAACGTCATCGGCATTAACCGCGGCAACCTCGGCTTTCTCACCGACCTGGACCCGGACAACGCCCTGCAGCAGCTCGCCGACGTGCTGGAAGGCCACTACATCGCCGAGAAACGCTTTCTGCTGGAGGCCCAGGTGTGCCAGCAGGATTGCCAGAAACGCATCAGCACCGCCATCAACGAAGTGGTGCTGCACCCCGGCAAAGTGGCGCATATGATTGAGTTCGAAGTCTATATCGATGAAGTCTTCGCCTTCTCCCAGCGCTCCGATGGCCTGATAATCTCCACCCCGACCGGCTCCACAGCCTATTCGCTGTCGGCCGGCGGCCCGATCCTCACCCCGTCGCTGGACGCCATCACCCTGGTGCCGATGTTCCCGCACACCCTCTCGGCGCGACCGCTGGTGATCAACGGCGACAGCACCATCCGCCTGCGCTTCTCTCACCGCTGCAGCGATCTGGAGATCAGCTGCGACAGTCAGATTGCCCTGCCGATCCAGGATGGCGAAGATGTCCTCATCCGCCGCTGCGATTACCACCTCAATCTGATTCATCCCAAAGACTACAGCTATTTCAATACATTAAGCACCAAGCTCGGCTGGTCGAAAAAATTGTTCTGATTTACATCGCTGCCTCTTTACTGGATAAAAAACCAGTCTATACTGTACGAAAACACAGTATTGGTTTTTCATACAGGAAGGCAGCTATGTTGGCGCAACTCACCATCAGTAATTTTGCTATCGTTCGTGAACTGGAAATTGATTTCCACAGCGGTATGACCGCCATCACCGGGGAAACCGGCGCCGGGAAATCCATTGCCATCGACGCGCTGGGGCTGTGCCTCGGCGGCAGAGCGGAAGCCGACATGGTGCGTCGCGGCGCTACCCGTGCCGACCTGTGCGCGCGCTTCGCGCTGAAAGATACCCCAGCCGCCCAGCGCTGGCTGGAAGAGAACCAGCTGGAGAGCGGGCGTGAGTGTTTACTTCGCCGGGTGATCAGCGCCGACGGCCGCTCACGCGGCTTCATTAACGGCACCGCCGTCCCGCTCTCGCAGCTGCGCGAACTGGGCCAGCTGCTGATCCAGATCCATGGCCAGCATGCGCACCAGCTGTTGACCAAATCCGAACACCAGAAAACGCTGCTCGACGGCTATACCGGTGAGTATGCGCTCACTCAACGCATGGCAGAGCACTATCGCCAGTGGCACCAGAGCTGCCGCGAGCTGGCCCAGCATCAGCAGCAGAGCCAGGAGCGTGCCGCCCGCGCCGATCTGCTGCAGTACCAGCTTAAAGAATTGAATGAATTTAACCCGCTGGCGGGAGAGTTTGAGCAGATTGACGAAGAGTACAAGCGCCTGGCCAACAGCGGGCAGCTGCTCAGTACCTGTCAGCACGCCCTGACGGTACTGGCGGACGGCGAAGAGGCCAATCTGCAGAGCCAGCTTTATACCGCGAAGCAGCTGGTCAGCGAGCTGGTGGGTATGGACAGCAAGCTTTCCGGCGTGCTGGATATGCTGGAAGAGGCGGCCATTCAGCTCAGCGAGGCCAGCGACGAGCTGCGCCACTACCATGACCGTCTGGACCTCGATCCTAATCGTCTGTTCGAACTTGAGCAGCGGATTTCCCGGCAAATCGCGCTGGCGCGTAAACACCAGGTGATGCCGGAAGAGCTGCCGGCAGTTTATCAGGCGATGCTCGAAGAGCAGCGCCTGCTGGACGACAGCGCCGGCTCGCTGGAATCCCTCAGCCAGCAGGTGGTCGAACATCATCAGCTGGCGCTGGAGACCGCGCGTCAGCTACACGCCCTGCGCCAGGCCAGCGCCGACGAGCTGACCCAGCTTATCACCGAGAGTATGCACTCACTTTCGATGCCGCACGGGGTCTTCGCGATTGAGGTCGCTTTTGATGAACGCCATCTCACCGCCGACGGCGCCGATCATATTGAGTTCCGCGTCACCACTAACCCGGGTCAGCCGCTGCAGCCGATCGCCAAAGTGGCCTCTGGCGGCGAATTGTCGCGTATTGCGCTGGCGATTCAGGTGATCACCGCGCGTAAAATGGAAACCCCGGCGCTCATCTTCGACGAAGTGGACGTCGGCATCAGCGGCCCGACCGCTGCCGTGGTCGGCAAGCTGCTGCGCCAACTGGGCGAGTCCACGCAGGTGATGTGCGTGACCCACCTGCCGCAGGTCGCAGGCTGCGGCCACCATCATTTCTTTGTCTGCAAAGAGACCGATGGCGAGATGACCGAAACCCATATGCAGCCGCTGGATAAACGGGCTCGCTTGCAGGAGCTGGCCCGTCTGCTGGGCGGCAGCGAAGTCACGCGCAACACCCTGGCGAACGCGAAAGAGTTGCTTGCGGCGTAAACTTTTTGATTTTCACAGGGTCATAGTGAACAGCAAATTGCCTGCTGACCTGCAGCCGGAGGTTTCCAACGGCGCGAAGGTCTATTATTATCGGCATATTACAGATGAGCCACGTACTGCTCGGGCCCAAAAAGGAATCAAATCACTATGCGCTGTAAAACGCTGACTGCTGCCGCAGCGGTTCTTCTTATGTTGACCGCAGGCTGTTCCACTCTGGAACGAGTGGTTTACCGTCCTGACATCAACCAGGGTAACTATCTGGCACCAAACGATGTAGCAAAAATTCGTGTCGGTATGACGCAACAGCAGGTAGCTTATGCTCTGGGGACGCCAATGATGACGGATCCGTTCGGCACCAATACCTGGTTCTATGTCTTCCGTCAGGAGCCGGGCCACCAGAAAGTGACTCAGCAGACCCTGACCCTGACCTTCAACAGCGGCGGTGTGTTGACTAACATTGATAACAAGCCTGCGCTGACCAGTCAGTAAGGCCCGGAAAAGCAAAAAGCGCTCGGTGAGCGCTTTTTTTATGGCTGATAGCCGGTCTGCTGCAGGTTACTTTGCGGCGCTTTTCTCTGCCCGCTGGCGACGCAGCTCTTTCGGGTCTGCGATCAGCGGTCGATAGATTTCGACCCGGTCGCCGTCGTGAACTTCGTCATGCAGCTTTACCGGACGACTGTAGATACCCAGCTTGTTTTTCGCCAGATCAATGTCATCACGCAGCGCCAGCAGACCGCTGGCGATAATCGCCTGCTCGACCGTCGCCCCCTCGTCCAGGGTGACCCGCTGCAGATACTGCTTTTCAGGCAGCGCGTAGGCGACTTCAACACGAATATTAGCCGGCACTGTAAACCTCTTTGGCGCGCGAAGTGAACGCCTGCACCATGTTGGCGGCCAGTTCCTTGAAGACCCGGCCAAAGGCCATCTCAATCAGCTTATTGGTAAACTCAAAATCGAGATGGAACTCGATTTTGCACGCCTCCGGGCTCAGCGGAATAAACTTCCAGCCGCCAATCAACTTCTTGAACGGGCCATCCACCAGGCTCATCAAAATGCTCTGGTTGCTGGTCAGTGTATTCCGGGTTGTGAAGGTCTTACTGATGCCGGCTTTGGACACATCAACCGCCGCCGTCATTTGCGTCGGCCCGAATTCCAGCACGCGGCTACCGGTGCAGCCTGGCAGAAAATCAGGATAGGACTTCACATCGTTTACCAGTTGATACATCTGTTCCGCGCTGAAAGGCACCAGCGCAGTACGGCTAATCTGAGGCATAGCAGGTTCCACATTTAAACACAGTGCAAATAATATCATTTATCTGCTGCTAAAAAAAACGCTGTGCCGCAACTCGTGCTAAGATGCGCAGTACACCTCGCAGGATGCGATCGAGGTAACTGTGTATAAGACGATGACTTCAGGACATTATGACTAAGAAAAAAGCCCACAAACCTGGATCAGCCACCATTGCGCTGAATAAACGCGCCCGTCACGAATACTTTATCGAAGATGAATACGAGGCTGGTCTCGCCCTGCAGGGCTGGGAAGTCAAATCCCTGCGTGCAGGCAAAGCCAACATCGGCGATAGCTATGTCATCCTGAAGGATGGCGAAGCCTTCCTGTTCGGCGCCAACTTTACGCCCATGGCCGTGGCTTCCACCCACTATGTCTGCGACCCGACGCGCACCCGTAAGCTGCTGCTCAACCAGCGCGAACTCGACACGCTGTACGGCCGTATTAACCGCGAAGGTTATACCGTTGTCGCCCTGTCGCTGTACTGGAAGAACGCCTGGTGCAAAGTGAAAATCGGCGTCGCCAAAGGTAAGAAACAGCACGACAAGCGTACCGACCTGAAGGATCGTGAATGGGCGCTGGATAAGGCGCGTATTATGAAGCACGCCGGACGCTAACCCCCTCCCCTGAGGGCCAGCTTTCGCTGGCCCTTACGCTATATCTTTGTTGATGCTGCTTTTTCGTCCACCCCTGCTGAAAGAATCCTGCGTGATGGGGCTGGTAACGACATTCACAAATCTGTTATACTTGACCTACACATTGGGGCTGATTCTGGATTCGACGGGATTTGCGAAACCCAAGGTGCATGCCGAGGGGCGGTTTGCCTCGTTAAAAGCCGCAAAAAAATAGTCGCAAACGACGAAAACTACGCTTTAGCAGCTTAATAACCTGCTCTGAGCCCTCTCTCCCTAGCTTCCGCTCTTAAGACGGGGATCAAAGAGAGGTCAAACCCAAAAGAGATCGCGTGGATGCCCTGCCTGGGGTTGAAGCGTTAAATCTAATCAGGCTAGTTTGTTAGTGGCGTGTCTGTCCGCAGCTGGCAAGCGAATGTAAAGACTGACTAAGCATGTAGTGCCGAGGATGTAGGAATTTCGGACGCGGGTTCAACTCCCGCCAGCTCCACCAAACATTGATGTACTGAAGTTCAGTGAAGTCTTCTAAGCCCACATGGCACAAGCTATGCGGGCTTTTTTACGTCTATTGTCGTCTAGTGAGAATTGCTGAGAATCACGAGTTATGGCACCCTGAATGGGACCCAAGACAAAGGGTCCAAAAATCGAGGGTCCCAAAATGGCAAAGATCGCGAAGAAACTCACCGACACAGAAATCAAAAACACCAAGCCAGCAGACAAAGAAGTCAACTTGTTTGACGGGGATGGCTTGATTCTACGAATCTCTCCCCTCTCAACAGGTGGGAAAAAAAATTGGTATTTCAGGTATTCAGTGCCAGTGAGCAAGAAAAGAACCAAGATGAGCCTTGGGACCTACCCTCACCTTACCCTGGCAAGAGCAAGAGCCTTACGTGATGAATACCTCTCCTTGCTTGCGAATGGCACGGACCCTCAAGTCCATAACAACGATAAAGCTAATGCATTAAAGAATGCCACAGAACACACATTACAAGCCGTGGCGAGAAAATGGTTGGATGAGAAGGTAAAGACCTCTGGCATCTCACAAGACCATGCAGAAGACATCTGGCGGAGCCTTGAACGAAATATTTTCCCCGGTCTGGGTAATGTGCCAATCAATGAGATCCGTCCCAAGCTCTTAAAGCAGCATCTTGATCCAATTGAACAACGAGGAGTACTGGAAACTTTGCGGCGGCTAATTTCCAGGTTGAATGAAATCTTCCGTTGGGCGGCTACAGAAGAGCTGATTGAATTTAACCCCGCAGATAATCTAGGCCAACGTTTCAGTAGGCCTAAAAAACAGAATATGCCTGCCTTACCCCCCTCTGAACTCCCTCGTTTTCTGGCAGCACTGAACAATGCTTCTGTCCGTTTAGAAACAAGACTATTGATTGAATGGCAACTTCTCACATGGGTTCGCCCTGGTGAAGCAGTCCGCGCAAGATGGTCTGATATAGATATGGATAACAGCATGTGGAACATCCCGGCTGAATTTATGAAGATGAAAAAACCTCATAAGGTCCCATTAAGCAAAGAATCTCTTCGGATACTCAAGTCTATGGAATCAATCAGTGGGCACCGAGAGTGGGTATTTCCCAGCATAAAGGCTCCCTTAAATCATATGCATGAACAAACAGCCAATGCAGCAATTATCCGTATGGGCTTTGGAGGTGAACTTGTTGCCCACGGAATGCGATCTATTGCAAGAACGGCAGCGGAAGAGTCAGGTAAGTTCAGGACAGATGCCCTTGAAGCGGCCCTTGCCCACTCAAAAAAAGACGAAATTATCGCTGCATATAATCGTGCGGAATATATTACCGAACGAGTAGCTCTCATGCAGTGGTGGGGAGATTATGTCCTGGCACAACAGCTTAAAATTTTTGCTGCTTAAATGGACGAAAGGCTACTAATCAGTAGCCTTTCCAGTATCCCCATACATGGGGCAAATAACAAACTGTACATAGTACAGGATACATATCAGCAAAAACACTTGATGACATACATTATTAATAAATCATTTTTAAATAATGTCAATATCTGTGATGTGATTTATTTCTAAAATTAATGTTAGATCTGGCAATGCCATTATACTTTTAAAAAAATAAAATCCATACCATTCCCCTCGTTACTTATAATCAAATGAAAATATAACTCATCGCAACCCTGTCAAATAAAATTAATTTTTCACTTACAAATAATCAGACTTTAAAAAATAACTAATACAAATTCAATACGCGATAATAATTTCATACCTACATATTTACCACTCACTGTTATAGCCCATTATAATCTTGTGCTGAAGAAATGTATTACCAAGTTTCACTTGCACAATCGAAGATGTATATTAGAAGCACTACCTGTCTGCAAGAGAAGCCTTTAAAATAAATACACGCGAAGCATTTAAACAGCCTTTTCATTTAGCTTCCTTTAAGCTACCGAAGCGATGAATTCGGAGCTTCTCATGAACTGCAAGAGAAGCTTTAAAATCAATGCAAGCGAAGCTATATATATTTATATAAGAATATCTGCTACTACAGTTTTTTATTATTATAACTAAAGCAAGGGCTAACTCTGCGAAGCCGCTGCGCTTGCTTCTTCGAGTTCCCCTTGCTTTTCTGCCCTTCGGTTAGAAAAGAAGCCAAACTGCTACCAACCTTGAATCTCTATATTTTTGAATAGACAAACATTACCCGCCCCCTTAATCACCACTATCAAAAATAAAAAATCATCTTACAAATAACCCCATACACATCATTTTAGATTGCGACCTTATTAAATTAAAAATTCAACCTTAGATGGAATTTAATGTACAAGGAATGTCCTACTGTAACGGAGATTTTTAAACATTAAAAATTACAACTATGGTTTGTCATAGCCTGTACATCTATTCACCTCATGCATATGCACTAAGAAAGCTTTTTTGAATACTGGAGTTGTCCCTGCTAAAACGGACACGGCTAATTAACTGCTAATATGGCATCACGATATTCGCGTGGCGATTTCATGTTCAACCCCTTGTGTGGATGCAGATTATTATAATCCTCTATCTATTCTGCCATTGTTTCCATCATTTAGACTGCATCCAGCAGATCATCTACGTACACATAATCCCGCTTGAACGTCTTTACAAACGATTCTGCCATGCCGTTACTTCCCGGACTGCGTACTGGTGTAGTACACACGATGAACCACAGTGAACTAGCGAATGTGCGCGTGGCATCGGCTGTGCAGCAATTATGCCAATGACACTGGCTCCATTGACGGCAATGACCTGACATCTACAATCCCGCTACAAAGCATTTACTCCATGAGTCATTGCACTTGCTGAGCTACACGAACACACTAAAACCAGATAATAATTAATCGCTGTATAAGCTCGTAACAAGCGGAACTTTAAGGCAAAATAGGGCCATCTTCCCCCTTCATAAGGTTACGCTAATGGCCAGAAAACCTAAAGAAATCAAAACAGACCCGTTAGAGGTCATCCTGTGGAAAGCGGCAGACAAACTGCGTAAAAACATTGATGCAGCCGAGTACAAGCACGTCGTACTAGGCCTCATTTTCCTTAAGTATATTTCTGATTCTTTTGAATCTCATTATGAGTTGCTGAAGGCAGGTGAAGGCGAGTTCGCAGGCGCTGACCCGGAAGATAAAGACGAGTACACCGCTTACAACATTTTCTTTGTCCCTGAGCTTGCACGCTGGAACTATCTAATATCTAAGGCCAAGCTACCTGAAATCGGTAAGCTGGTTGATGATGCTATGGAGCTTATCGAAGCGGGTAACCCACAGCTAAAAGGTGTGCTGCCGAAAGTCTACGCTCGCCAGAACCTCGACGCCACCGTGCTGGGTGAACTGATAGATTTGATTGGCAACATTGCACTGGGAGATGCCAAAGCGCGTTCTGCTGATGTATTAGGCCACGTATTCGAATACTTCCTTGGTGAATTTGCACTGGCAGAAGGTAAACAGGGCGGTCAGTTCTATACGCCAAAATCCATCGTAAGCCTGCTGGTTAACATGCTGGAACCCTATAAAGGCCGAGTCTTTGACCCCTGCTGTGGTTCTGGTGGTATGTTCGTTCAGTCAGAAAAATTTGTAGAAGCACATCAGGGAAATATTGACGATATTTCGATCTATGGGCAGGAGTCCAACCAGACCACCTGGCGTCTGGCAAAAATGAACCTGGCAATTCGTGGGATTAATTCTGAACACGTTCGCTGGAATAATGAAGGTTCATTTCTTAACGATGCTCACAAAGATTTGAAATCTGATTTTATCATAGCTAACCCACCGTTTAACGTTTCCGACTGGTCTGGTGAGCAGCTTCGTGGTGATGCCCGCTGGCAATATGGCATTCCACCTGCTGGCAACGCTAACTTTGCCTGGATGCAACACTTCCTGTATCACCTGTCGCCAAAAGGTCAGGCTGGCGTTGTGCTGGCAAAAGGGGCTTTAACCTCTAAAAGTTCGGGTGAAGGTGATATTCGTGCAGCACTGGTCAAAGATGCCAATGTGATTGATTGTATCGTTAACTTACCCGCAAAACTGTTCCTGAATACCCAGATCCCAGCGGCCTTATGGTTTATGCGCCGAGATCGTGAAAACAGCAGTCATTATCGTGATCGCAGTAAAGAAATTCTGTTTATTGATGCCCGTAATCTTGGTCATTTAATCAACCGCCGTAGCAAAGTGCTTTCTGACGAAGATATCAAAACTATTGCTGACACCTACCATAACTGGCGTAACAAAGGTGGCGACTACGAAGATGTGGCTGGTTTCTGTGCATCTGTCGATATCAATGAAGTCGCTAAACTTGATTATGTGCTGACGCCTGGCCGTTATGTTGGCCTTGCTGACGAAGAAGACGATTTTGACTTTAAAGAACGTTTTACGGCTCTTAAAGCGGAGTTTGAAGCACAATTGGAAGAAGAAGCGCATCTGAATAAGTCTATCGCTGAGAGTCTGGCGAAGGTGGTTTTATGAGTCAGTGGATAAAAACTAAACTTGGTGAGATTGTCATTCTTAATTATGGTAAAGCATTAAAGGCACAGGATAGGAATGCTGGCTCTATACCTGTATATAGTTCAGGTGGATTAACTGGTTGGCATAACAAAGCATTAATAAACGAACAAGGAATTATTATTGGTCGTAAAGGAACTGTTGGGAAAGCGTACTTAACTTATGGACCATTTTGGTGTATTGATACTGCTTATTATATTTTACCTAACCCTTCGAAATATGATTTTGTTTTTTTATTCTATTTGTTGAAAACATTAGGGCTGGAAGAACTGAACGAAGATAGCGCTGTTCCTGGACTAAACAGGGATACCGCTTATAGTCAAGAGATCCTATTACCTTCACTGCCAGAGCAAAAAGCCATCGCCTCTGTGCTGTCCTCTCTTGATGACAAAATAGACTTGCTTCATCGCCAGAATAAAACTCTGGAATCCATGGCCGAAACCCTGTTTAGGCAGTGGTTTATTTTAGATAGTACTGGTGTATCAGTTAGTATAGATCAGATAATTGACTTTAATCCAAAGCGAACTTTAATTAAAAGCCAAGACGCTACTTATTTGGACATGGCTGGACTGAGCACTGTTATTTTTCGTGCAAATGGATATTACAGACGTCCATTTTCTTCAGGAACTAAATTTACTAAACGAGATACCTTGCTAGCCAGAATTACCCCATGTTTAGAAAATGGGAAAGCGGCCTATATTGATTTTTTAGACGACAATGAAACTGGATGGGGTTCTACCGAATTCATAGTTATGCGTCCTAAAAAAGAAATCCATCCTTTTATCTCATATATCATGTGCCGAAACCCGGACTTCAAAGAATATGCAGAAAGCTGTATGGAAGGTTCAACTGGCAGACAACGAGTTAACTTGGATCATCTTAAGAAGTTCAATGTTAATCTGCCAACAGAAGCTTCGCTACGTATAATTAATGAGCTATTAGATTCATTTGAAAGTAAACTTATTAACAACTCAAAACAAATTGATAGCTTAGAAAAACTCCGCGATACCTTACTTCCCAAACTGATGAGCGGCGAAGTACGGGTTCAGTATGCGGAAGAAGCAATCGCATCAGTAGCATAAAATAATTATGCGGGTGTACAGCCCGCTCTCTGGTTAAGCGGCAATAAGGACAGTACGCATGGCAAAGATGACCGAATCCGATATTGAAGTAATGGCAATTGAGCACCTGCAAGGGCTGGGCTATGAGTATGTTTACGGCCCGGACATTGAACCCAGTGGAATCAATCCGTTACGTAGCTATCAGCAGGTTATCCTTGAAGATAAAGTGCGTACAGCATTGCAACGAATTAACCCGCACCTTAGTGAGAAGAAGTGTGAGGAAGCGCTAAAACAGGTGATGCAGATAAGCACACCTGATCTGATGGCAAACAATCTGGCCTTTCATCGCCTGTTGACCGAAGGAATCAATATCGAAGTCAGCAAGGATGGTAATACACAAGGAGAGCTGGCCTGCCTGATCGACTTTAACGATCCCACGAATAATGAATTTTTGGTTGTGAACCAGATAACCATCAAAGAAGGCAATCATACCCGCCGACCAGACCTTATTTTATTCATCAACGGTCTGCCGTTAGTCGTTATCGAAGTTAAAAATGCCGCTGACGAAAATGCAACGGTTGCAGGTGCTTATAACCAGATTAAAACCTATCAGAACCAAATCTCCAGCCTGTTTACCTACAATGCATTTAATGTGATTTCAGACGGACTGGAAGCCAAAGCGGGAACGGTTTCCGCCGATTTCAGTCGTTATATGACATGGAAAACCGCTAATGGTCAAACACAAGCTACCAGTACCCAACCACAGCTCGAAGTTTTATTACAGGGGTTGCTTAATCCTGTAACGCTGTTGGATGTGATCCGCCACTTTATCGTGTTTGAAGCCAGCAAACATGAAGACAGCAAAGGGATTATCAGTATCCGTACCGTTAAAAAAATGGCTGCTTATCACCAGTACTACGCGGTTAATGCAGCAGTACTTTCCACTATTCGTGCCTCAGGTGTAAATGCAGATTCCCCCTCTGCCGAAGTAGCACTGCGCCAGCAGGGACGTAACAGTAAAGTTCTTGTTAATGCGCAAAAAACCGGAGATCGTAAAGCGGGGGTCGTGTGGCATACCCAGGGTTCCGGTAAATCGCTTTCGATGGTGTTTTATACCGGGAAGATTGTACTGGCGCTGAATAATCCAACAGTGGTAGTGATCACTGACCGTAACGATTTGGATGATCAGCTATTCGGTACGTTTTCTTCTGCCACTCAGCTACTTCGTCAGACACCAAAACAGGCCAACAACCGGGAAGAACTCAAAGAATATTTGCGTGTCGCCTCTGGCGGTGTGGTGTTTACTACTATTCAAAAATTCCAGCCTGATGATGGCAGCAATATCTATGAGTTGCTGTCAGACAGAACTAATATTGTCGTTATCGCTGATGAAGCACACCGTTCCCAGTACGGTTTCAGCGCCAAAGAAGTTGACGTGAAAGACAACGAAGGCAACGTAACAGGTAAACGCACCGTTTACGGCTTTGCCAAATATATGCGTGATGCCTTGCCCAATGCGAGCTATCTTGGCTTTACCGGAACCCCCATAGAAAAAACGGACGTAAACACACCTGCTGTTTTTGGTAACTACGTTGATATCTACGATATCTCACAGGCCGTAGAAGACGGTGCAACCGTGCGTATCTACTATGAAAGCCGTCTTGCCAAAATTGCCATCAGTGACGAAGGTCGCCAGCTCATTGAAGACTTCGACGATGAGTTTAACGAGGACGAACTGACACTTACTCAGAAAGAACGTTCTAAATGGGCGAGAATCGAAGGGCTGATTGGCAGTTCAAAACGTATTAAAGCCATTGCAGCGGATATGGTTCAGCACTTTGAACAGCGCTTAAAATCTAATGCCGATCATGGTAAGGGCATGATTGTTACCATGTCCCGCCGTATTGCTGCTGAAGTTTATAAAGAAATCATAGCGTTAAAACCTGAATGGCACAGCGATGATCTAAATGATGGCGTGATTAAAGTCGTCATGACCTCTTCTGCTGCTGACGGGCCAGAAATCGCTAAACACCACACCACAAAAAAAGAACGTCAGGTTCTGGCTAACCGTATGAAGGATGACGACGACAAGCTGAAACTGGTGATAGTGCGTGATATGTGGTTAACCGGCTTCGACGCTCCCAGCATGCATACGCTTTATATCGACAAACCAATGAAAGGCCACAACCTCATGCAGGCAATTGCCCGTGTGAACCGTGTGTATAAAGATAAGATAGGCGGTCTGGTTGTTGACTATCTGGGCATTGCCTCTGATTTAAAAGAAGCCCTCTCCTTTTACTCTGATGCAGGTGGACGTGGAGATCCTGCTGAGGTTCAGGAAGAAGCCGTAACGCTCATGCAGGAAAAGCTGGAAATCCTGGAAGGCATCATGCATGGATACGATTACAAAGCTTACTTTGCCGCAACTACCTCACAACGCCTGACAATTATTCTTGAATCAGAAAACCATATTTTAGGGCTGGATAACGGTAAAGGTAAAATGCGTTTCCTGGCTGCGGTTGCAGCCTTGTCGCAGGCATTTGCATTGGCGACACCGCACGATAAAGCAATGGAAGCGGCACCCGAAGTAGCATTCTTCCAGGCAGTAAAAGCCAGACTGAATAAATTTACTGAAAACTCAGACGGATCAGAAGAAGAACACAATGACAGTCTGGAAGTTCGGGTAAAACAGACTATCGATCAGGCTCTGGTTACCGATAAAGTTGTTGATATTTTTGACGCTGCTGGGATACAAAAGCCTGATATTTCCGTTCTTTCTGAAGAATTCCTTCAGGAAATGAAGGATTACCAACACAGAAATATTGCTTTGGAAACGCTTAAAAAACTGCTTTCTGACGAGATCAAGGTTCGCTCGAATCAAAGTATCACCCAAGGCAAAAAACTGATTGATATGCTGACCTCTGCAATCAATGGCTACCAGAACAAGGTACTGACCGCAGCGGAGGTAATTGATGAGCTAATCAAGCTTGCCAAGACTATCCAGGAATCTGACAGCCTTGCCAGCCAGTTAAACCTCAGCGCTTATGAATATGCCTTCTATTCTGCTGTTGCAGATAACGACAGTGCTCGCGAGTTAATGGAAAAGGAAAAACTACGAGAACTGGCAGTCGTACTTACAGAGGCTATCCGCAACAATGTCAGTCTTGACTGGACAGTGAAAGAAGCAGCAAGAGCAAAAATTCGCGTGGTGGTAAAACGTCTGCTCAAAAAATATGGTTATCCACCCGATATGTCCTTGCTCGCCACAGAGACCATTTTGAAGCAGGCTGAACTTTTAGCTGGAGAATTAGGAAAATGATTCCCCTAAATTTTTAACATACAAACTATTTTAAGTTATACAGGAGAAGCTAATGGATAGCAGGCCATATCTTAAAACAGTACTATATATACTATCACTATGGCTTCTATTTTTATCATTATTAATTATGTCCTACGATAAGGTTTTGATAAAAAATGTGTGGGACTATATTTTTACTGAAAACTTTACTTTCTCAATCTCGTCATTGAAAGTGAGAAATATCGTTTTCATAGTTAGTTTGATTTTCATCTTTATTGGTGCAATTATTTTAATAGTCCTTGCAAATAGCTTTGGTTCGGGTTGGTCTGTTGCATGCACTGTCTCGGATATCAGCAATGAAAACCATGAACATTTAGAGTTTTTAACCACTTATATAATGCCCTTAGTTTTCACTGATGTCGATAGTAAGAGAACTGTATTAAATTTAGGATTGATGATATTTTTAATCGGCGCAATATACGTAAAGACAAACCGGTTTTATTCTAACCCATCACTTGCAATACTCGGATTCAGAATATACAAAGCTAATGTCCATGACCGTGGAGTGAAAAAATGCACAGTAATCTGCCGCAGTGTTCTAAAGAGCACAGATAATATAAAGTATATAAAAATCGACAATGAAACTTATTTGGCTAAAATAGTGTAGAGGTCATGACATGTTCACTAACATTGAAAATATTTCAAAATCGAAACGCATCTCTGGCGAAGCTTTTTTTGTCACTGATATTCAAGGTACGATAGATATATTTAAGGTTAACCTTGAACCTGATGCTGAAAAAGATCTGACCACTTCATTTTCTAAAAGCTTAATCAATAATATTATTGAACCTAACAGAGGTAAAGTGGCCGTTCCACTTGTATCCACTTTATTAGAAAGAGATAAACAAGTTTTCGAATATGATCACTTAGCAATTAATCATCTCCCAATTGAATTTACTAAAATGAACAACGTGCTAAATTTCGGTGTCAATGGGAATGCAACACAGTTTGATTTTGCAACACAAAGCCTGACATCGGTAAAAGCCGTAATTTACCACCTTTGTGATGGTAATGGAAACAGCGTAGTCATTTACCAACATAAATATCCTGTTTCTCTACATAAGAAAACAAAAAAGTCTTTCTTGAGTCTAAATGGCAGAACCTTAGATAAGATCACTCATGACAGTATTGATATAAATGACACGATTGACTTCTTCTTTTTTCAGAATAAGTACTATGCGCTAAACATTAAACTTCTTGAAAGAATGTATGGATTAGAAAGTGTAATAGATAATCTTGCAAATAACTCAACGCCATTAATAATAAACCTTGGAATTGTTAATACACAAGGTATGCCAGTGCCACTAGATATTTTCAAGGACATGTATAAAGACAGAGCATTTATGCGTAGACTTGCTATGGTTTCAAAAGGGAATTTAGTAAAAACGGGAGTTTCAGTCCCTCAAATACAACAAGTTATGCAAAAATTCCCTGTATTTCAACGGAATATTGATCTAACAGGAGGATTAATAAACCTTAATACTAAAGATCAAAAGAGATACTTTATTCGGCTTCTAAATAATGAAGCATCTTTTGCAGCACTTGATAACTCGCCCTTCCTGGCTGTTGAAAAAGACTCCGCTGCTTAAATTTTAAATGAGCATCCTCAAGCCGAATAACTTAAAGGATGCTCTTCAAATTTTAATAAGAATTATCAACAGCAAAAAACCTCATAAAAAACACTACTCATTTAATTTCCAAAATTAAGAAGAACATTAATAACCACCATTATATTACATGATCTTTTCCATATCCTATAGCATTACTCTCTATAGTATTAATATCTGCGCCTCTAATTATCTCCTTTATACAGATTAGCTCCAATATGGATAAATATTCTTGTGAAAATGGTTGATCCATATCACATAGGATAACCTTAACGTCCCTATGTTCCATTAAGTTAAGAATAACCTCAAGCAAACCAAATCAGATACCCCCTAATAAAACAAAAGTAAATTTGAATACCGTAAAATCTGGTGTCATTAATATCTTGAAAACAACAAAAAAGGAGATAAATAATGATATCAAGAGAAAATAATAAAAATAACCTATTCCGTGTAAAGTCTAAAAATGGTGTCCTTCGTTGCCTTAAGGCTGGCATGGATATAAATATGTGCAATAGTAAAGGTCAAACTGCTCTTTTTACCTGTAATGTACCTGAAGCTATACAGGCAATGATTGACGCTGACATTGACATTCACCACTTGGATAATGACGGTAATAATGCATTATTCTATGCTCAAAATGTTGAAACAGTGGAACTTCTTGTCAGCAATGGTATTAATGTTAACCACCGGAATAAGTCAGGTACCCTTGCGATTCAACATATTGATGTTTCACCAGGGTTAGTAAAATATCTTATCAAAGCTGGACTAGATATCCATACCAAAGATAGCTATGGCAACTCCTTTCTTTTCATTCCATTTGAAGGATATGTATACGATGCACTCATTGAGGCTGGTTGCGACATTAATCATAAAAATTTAAGCGGGCAGACAGCATTCGATTACTGGCAGTCAGAAAACCACAGCATAGCTGGTAAATATACTCACTGGGAATCTAAAAACGATAACTACATTCGTTTTCTTATCCGTAATATTCATCTTAAAGACAGTTCAAAAATTGTATTCACGAACATTACATTTAAATCAATTGAGCTGTTGTCGTTACTTATAAAGCAAAAAAATGAATTTGAGATAAGTGATAAGTGCATTATCACACCAACAAATGCCGACGTTAAAAAATTAATTTTACAACTAAAGAAACTGACAGACATTAGTCATGTTTGGTTTTACATAAACAGTACATATCTACTGACTCACTATGCAGGAAGACTGCTAATTAAATGGTTAATATGTCATGATATAAAAGTTGATATAGAATCACTAAAAGAACGCTACTTCTATGAAGAAATCCTCCAGGAAAAATCACAGAGAGAGCAAAAGGTTTTACGAACAACGATTCAACCAGTTACCTGTAAAGCAATTACAAAAAAAAGATTATGAATTGAATCTGCCTGAACACTCTCCCCTTGGCTTTAACCTTTAGTTAGATAGCCAAGGGACGCTAACATCATTAATTTAATACAAAGCCCCACATTGCACCTTAGCACTTTGAGAAATTTATTTTTTAAAACACCCTCATCGCCAATTCATACAATATCAATTACTACTCTCAAACCAAATCAATCAAATAAAACACAGCACTTTTTGATAAAAATAATTAACAATGAAAAACAACACCTTATATGAAATATAATAAAAATATATCTATTTAATTAAATAAATATAAAAATATATTTGCATTTTGTTTATTTAATAATATATATTTCCTTTGTTAATTAAATAAAGGAGAACTAAAATGAATAAAACAAACTATCCAAGCCTGACTAACTATCTCGCCAAAACAAAAAAGAACGCAGATCTTTATAGATTATATAATCCACAATTTTCTTTTTTTTGCAAAAGTGACACTCAGGAGCAAAGATTTTATTTCGATTATTTCTCAAGACATATGGTCTCGAAGAGAAATATTTTAACCGTATTCTCTATCTATACATTCACCTCTTATAACATGAACAAAAAAGAGACAATAAAAAATTTCATTCGATTTCTCAAAACGACGAATGAAAGTACATTCCATAATGCTTTTTCATTTCGCGGTGGTAACATTTTGTATGTAAGCAACAAAAACATGTTGAAAGAGATCTCATGGTTTTCACTCGCTCGAATTTACGAAGACATTAAAAAAATAAAGGAATATAAAACCAACCATGACAACTATATCAGATTAGTCGCTTAACAGAGGAGAAAAATTATGAATAACAACGCAATAAATGCATTACTCTCTTGTAAAACTCCAAAAGACATTCAGGCTTGCATTAATGCAGGCTCCGATATTAATACACTGGATTCGTTTGGAAGAAATATACTGTTTTACTGTAAAAACCCAAGAATGATTGACACTCTGGTTAAAGCAGGAATAGATTTTAACCATGCTGACAACTATGGTCACAATGTTTTGTTTAACCAGCGAAATCCTCACATACTGAAAAAATTGATTGATTCCGGCGTAGATATACACCACAAAAATGGTCTCGGCCAAACCTGTTTATGCTCGTTAGCTGATAATATATCCTGTTGCAAAACCCTGATCAATGCTGGAATTAATGTCAACAATGTGGATAAATGCGGAAGAACAATACTTTTTTACGTAAAAAATCACTCTATCTTTGATTTGATGGTTCAGGCCGGTTGCGATATAAACCACAGAGATAACCAGGGTCACGGTATTTTTGAAATTTGCTATTCATTAGGCGATTTCAAAGCCAAAATGCTCATTCGTCATATTAGTATGAAGGATAGCAGTCCAGTAATTTTCAACTACCTCAACAGCGAAAGTCTGCAGATAATGGATTTGCTTCAGAAGAAAAACCTTAACTTTACTATCTCTGATAACTGCCAGGTTTATCTAAGTGCCAATGAAAATGAAATGAGCTCTTTCTTCAGCGAACTAAAGAAGAAGACAGATATCAGCAACACACATTTTCGCCATATTGTACTGCGAGGTTATGATTTACGCGGGGACATTGAAACAATTAAATGGTTTATCCGCAATGACATCAAAATAGATAAAAAACAACTGGAACAGCATATTCGACATGATGAGATTTGTAAATATATAGCAGAACATGAGAGAAAGAAACTTAGCGAAATTATGAAACAAACAATATCTTTAATGCCAGTAAAACGTAGATTGTAACCTCCGCTCCTCCTCACTGTCATAATGAATTTAATATGAACCCTATTTTTACCCAGAGCAGATTACCTAATTAGCAATCTGCTCCACCTATCTTATTTATAAATTTCGACACTGCCTTGACTTATTTTACCAATGCGCTAACTGTAGATCATGAACACATTTTAAAAAAGGTTAGATATGCATAAAAATGAAAGTAAAGAAGATCTATCAAGAAGCTCAAGAAGAGGTAAATTCCATACAGCAAAATATTCACCTAATGAAGTTCGAACTCACTGCGTCAGCGTTCGGTTAAACGAAGAAGAATTATCTATTCTCGATAGTAAAAGAGGCCCTTATAAAAAAGGGGAATGGCTAAGAATGGCATCCCTCAACAAACTCCCACCGGTATTACCTGAAATCAATCGTGAAGCATGGGTTAAACTCGGCAACCTTTCACAGGATTTAAACCGCCTGCTGAATCATCTCGACAGCAAAAGCCCTGACAGCGAACTGACCCGTACAGAACTCTTCGCCCTGCGCAGACAAATCAAAACTCTCAGGGATCACCTTATTCCATCAACCTTTCTGGAGCAAGACCAGTGAAAGGCATGCAGAAAATAAAGCGGGGTAAACAGTTTGCAGGTGTGGTTCTCTATAGCCTTAAGTCAGGATCTCACCACAAAATCACGCCTTATATTATCGGTGGCAACATGACGGGAAGCACTGCTGCTGAACTTATCAGTGAATTTGAAGGCACAAGACTACTGCGCCCCGGTGTCGCCAAACCTGTCTGGCATAATTCGCTTCGCCTGCCAAAGGGAGAAACACTGTCAGTCAGACAATGGGCGGCATTCGCTGACGATTATATGACCCGGATGGGATTCACTGAAACCCATCTTCGCTGCTATATCATGCACGATGATTCGGACGGGCAGCATATCCATATAATAGCTAACAGAATTAACATGGTCGGTGGGAAGCTGTACCTTGGGAAAAATGAAAATCTTATCAGTACCCGGATTATCAGCGAGCTGGAGAAAGTCCACAAACTCACTCAAACCACATCTGCAATCAGTAGTCATAGTCAGGAGAAAAGAAAGCCTTCCCGCAACGAGCTGATGATGGCTGAAAGAACGACAACTCCCTGCCCCAGGTCCACTCTGCAGAGCCTGATTGATAATGCGTTAACCGGCCGCCCTGATTTGCTGACTTTTATCGCTATGCTGGAAAAGGTAGACGTCAGCTGCAAACCCAATATCGCCTCAACGGGAAAAATGAACGGCTTTTCATTTCAGTACCAAGGTATTGCCTTTAAAGCCTCTCAATTGGGTAAAAAATATGGCTGGTCTTCCCTGCAAACATTGATTGATTTCGTACCGGAACATCTGACTTTACTGAAACAAGCACAAAAGCCAACAGTACCTGCACCTGTGCCATTAACAGTGCCAATGCCAGTGCCAATGCCATCATGCGAGTCTGAAGAACAGGCTGCAAACCGGGAAACGATTCTGGAGAAAATCCATCAGCTTGAAGAAAAAATTCGTCTGGAAAGACAACAGGAGACAGTGGGTATCATTCAGCTCAGGAGCAAGCTGCACAATACAACCCGTCAGATACCCCGCCAGCGTCGCCTGAAGGCGTGGCTTGTATTGCTCGGCCATATTGTGGCACTTCTCAGGCGCAGGGGCATGTCTCTGTTACATGCCACTGCACATTCTTTCCACCAAATCCTGCACCTGCATCTTCTGACACCCTGTCATTCCATGACAACAAATCCCATTAAAGAACAATTAGTTAAAAACAACCCCCATCCTGCACCATAAGTTAAACAGTCCATACTTTAGTAATAGTCAACAAAATATTGATCGTTTATATAGATCGATAAACTAGTTATGATAGTTAAAACCTATCATCTAAGATCCATCGATCGGTACAAGCAATTTTACTAAAGCGGATCATTCATCGAAAATGTTCAAAAATACATCACTTTAAATCAGGCCACGGAGTCATGATGGATAGTAAAACGATTAGCTGCCCCTTCTGCTTTACACAAAGCCCGCACGGCGTGAGGATTTGCAAAGGTTGCCATGCAAAAGTGGCCTATGGTGAAAGTCCGCTCAGTGTGGCATTCCTGTTTCAATTCGTGGCATTCGGTCTCGCCTGGTTAGTATTTTCATTGACCGGTAGCACTCCTGTCTCAGTCATTACATTTTTTGCCAGCGTCATTATTCTTATCTGCATAATTAAAAAGAAATATGCAGACAGAGTTGTTTTTATACGGTGATATTAATTTCGCACCACCGCAAACATAAAAAATTAATATTGGAGAACTTATGAACAGATTCATGATTTCTGTTTTTTTTATTTCTGCATTCCTTATTTCTGGTTGTTCAATATCAGGCAACCAGCATCTAAAAAAAGAAACATCACAAAGTCTGCAGTCGAAGATTATCAAAAATAAAACAACGAAATCAGAAATCATTACCGCATTAGGTGAGCCGGAAACCAAAACTACACTTGATAGTGGCAATGAAGAATGGACTTATTCCATGGATAACAATCAGTTTGATGCCACCACATTTATTCCCGTGATTGGACTGCTGACAGGGGGGTCACAGACGCAGGCCAAAACGCTGGAAATCGAATTTAAAGGCGAAACGGTCAGCAAGTGGACGTTCTCTGAAAACAACAGCAAGATGAAAACCGGTCTTATTCAATAACGTACTCTACAGTCTGGGATTATTTTATGAAAACATATGCATTTACCACACTCATTGCGTCCATTTTTTTGCTGAGCGGCTGTACCGGTGAACCGTCTGAGCAGGATATTTACACTGCGATGAATAAGGTCGTGGAGCAGACGAATGCCATCGTTAAATCCATAGCAGGTAAAGATGTCCCGAAAGACGCACTGCGGGAATTAAAATCTGTCAAAAAGCATGACTGCGTGAAAGTATCGGATAAAAGCTATAAATGCAATGTAACAGCTGTTGTCGATAACGAAAAACGCACAGCGGCAGTCACGCTGGTCAAAACGGATGATGGCTGGCAGGTCGTTGACAAGTAAGACCACAGTAAAACAATCCCGCCAGGCAGGACACCAAACCGGTGGCTCCTGCCTTTTTAATGCCCGGTAATGTCTTGCGGGAAACGACTGCTTTTATGTCACTCTGCCATCCCCTGTCCAGTACGTATCCGCTGCCTCACAGCCTTTTCCTGACCACGGATCCTGGTGGTGTATAAGCCAGAGAACGTGCAATGCGTTTCTTTTCATACTGTGCCAGTAAATCAGCATAAATGTGCTCTGCTTCATCCAGATTGCCTGAAATATAATTCACGAGCGAATTCAGGCAATGCAGTAATGTGTCACTGTTTGCGAGTTGCCTGAGCAGAGGGGCCTTTAGGGTAGAAACGACACCCATAAACATCTGCATGATATTATCAACGTGATAACACGAATTGCGATATTGCGCCCGTGAATAAAAATACTTCAGATGGTATCCAGCGAAAAGCACATAAAGTTTTCTGTAAAAATTATTGTTATTAACACTGTCGCGATGGTGTGTTATATATTTATCAACAACAAATATAAACTTTTCTTCCTGAGATGAAACACAAATATTACTCATAACCCTCTCCTTTTTTGTTTTTATAATTAAGTACTATCAGCTTTAAAATTTAAATCAATACAAAATTGAAAATATTTTATTTTAAAATGACAACTATTTATTCTTTTAATACTGGAAACAGCTTTCGCTGTAGCAATGTTGAGTCCGATCGATTGCATTACCACTTCCTTTTTTCAAAAGCCAGGTAGTTTCCAGATTTCAGATAAAACCCCTTCAGGAATTTTTTTTGAGAGAGTGCTACGCACCGGCTCACGCCCCCGACGACAGATATATGTAGATTATTTTTACCCGTCAGATGAAAACCCAACATTTAATCCCTCTTGCAGCGCCGCTGAGTGCCCACAGCACTCACTCGCTGAAGCAGAAAGGATTTTTCCGAATGGGTTCCGGCGTGGGCCGTATTAAGTTAACGGGTAAATCATGTAGTCGGGTCCACTCTATCGCTAAACTCAGCAGTCTGAATCTCTGCGCGAAGCGTATTTGTGCTGAGAGCTAAACCCAACTGTCTGAACTCCTGCGCGAAGCGTATTTCTACTGACAGTTAAACACTATAGCAATGTTCTGAAGCCCAGTGGCGCAACACACAGGTGCGCGGGCTTCACTTAAGGAATAATATTACGAAGGAAAATCAGCAATAGCAGTGTTTATCAAACTGTGTACAATGGAATTTTGTGTCAGTCTAAAGCTAAATTTCGGTTTCTTGTTTCTTTATCACTCTTTTATCTTGCAAATACAAAAAGAAAATTAATAAATTACATCAACAAGTTAAGATAGAATATTGGTTGTATCTTTCAGAACCAAAAATTATTAATAACATAACAGGTGATGGTGAAATTTAACACCCTTCGTAATAACTCTGACAACCCTTAATATTTCACAAAAAAATAATCACAGAGCAATAAATATAATATTTTTAAACTTTATTACTAATAATATTGACAAACAAATTTAATATGCCATATCTGTTATCACAATAATAAAAAAGGAGCCATTATGTCAAACACAAGTGTTATGTTAACTAAAGAACAAAAAGCAATTATTGCAGCAGCATTAGATGTTATGCCCGAAGATCTGGAAGAAATAAAAGTTAAAGCAAGTGCCTGTAAAAAGACATCCTTTCGTGACGATTTTTCGATGGTCTTTAAAGATAATACGGCCACGCTCGCCAGAATGGATCTGACACCAACGGCATTCAGAATTGTTATTTATCTCTTCTCAGTCATTGATTATGGAAATATTATCCCTGACTTTTCACAGTCACGTACCGCCAGAGAGTTAGGACTGAATAAATCGAATGTTTCACGTGCATTCAGGGAATTATTTGAGAGGAAAATACTGATCCGTAATGCTGAAGATGGTCAGGTTTACCTGAATTCTAATTTATGCGTAAAAGGTATTCCTCATCGTTTCAATGAAGATCTGATGGATAAATTCAGTAAATCCAGACTTGAGACTGAAGATTTTGCCACTTCATTCAACTTTTATCGCGCAGGGCGCAAAACAAAGCCTGTAAAAAAAATCCAGAAACAGATATCCAACTGACGGCATTCCCTTTTAAAAGACATAACAGCGCGGTGATTTTACGCCCCACACCAGCGAAAAACTTAACAAAATAAAGGATATCTTTATGAAGCAAAGACTCCCTGCTTACCTTTACCAGAATAAATTATCAGATGAACAACGTAATCTGAACAATACTGCTCACAATGTGTTTTGGCTTCTCACATTAATCGCTTCATACACACCAGATAAAAACACTGTTTACCTGAACTTTCACCGTGCAACATCCATCGCACAACAGGAAGATATACATATTACGCCAGCCCGATTTTATCAGGCCATCGATAAACTGATTGATACAAATGTTATTATGTGTACTGAGTTTAAATACCAGTATCGTTTAAACCCTGTATTTTTCAGTTATCTTAAATAAAACAAAGGGCAGAAAATGAAAGTTCAGGATATTCCTATCCTGCCATGCTTGCTATAGCAAAACCACATGGCCACTATCAAAAGCACATAATTTTTATATATCATTGCCAGTAGGATTAAAATAAGAAGGTACAGACTTGTGCTGTCTGTACCCATGATAATTCATTACAGACTTTACACCTTTTTACCTGCGTTATTCTTTCTGATAATATTTTTTCATTGACAAGGTGCTCAATACACATTCGTACTTCATCATTAATGGTAACATCTGTAGCACCCTCGACCAGTATAGAACACAACAAATAAAGAAGGACGTGCTCAAACTCTATCTCTTCGACTGGATCTACATAATTACGATAGGTTTCAATAGCCTCATACAAGCTATCCGGTGAAGTCACAAATGCACATACAAAATCTTTATCTTCCGGTACTCTGATTGAATTATTCATTTTAAATCTCCTATACTTATTAATCTATAATGTCACGGTAAAAATGCCATCATAATTTTCACCAATGACTATTGTTATTACTTCTTAATACCAAAGCCTGACCTAATACTACTTATAAAATATCAGGCGGCCCTCTACTCATTGTTGAATAGCACCATTTATTTTTACACACCAAATTTAATACACTCATCATTAACCCCGTAATCAGGCTGCATTTTTACGTGAACGCTCAATTGCAGATGCGATCCATTCATCAACTTCGCTTTCGACAAATGCAATTGCACGCGAACCAATTTTTATTGGTTGTGGAAATAAACCTTCGTTGATTAGACGATAAATCCAGGCCTTGCCATAGCCGGTTCTGTTCATAACTTCTGGGAAGCGAATTAGGCGAGTATTTTGATTGTTCATTTTGTTTTCCCTTTGTCGTTGTGATGGGATCACTATACGAACAGTTGGGAAAAGAAAGGAGCGAGCTTCCTAACTGCAGGGTTACGGTCTGCCCTGCAGTAGTAGACTTCGGGAATTCGAGATCAGTTAGAATCAGAGAGTTTCATCACATCTGAAACTCTCATGTTTTTCAGGTGGGGATTTCGGTTCATGAAAAAATTGAACTGCCTAATGAAGTCTATCGTTGCAGCTTTCATCGCAAGCGGACGATCTGAGTCTTTAATGTGATACCCTAAACGGGTAGTTGTTTCTTCATCTTCATCAGTATAAAGAAGCCGGGAGAGGCGATCATCTGAGATTCTTAGTTCTTTCCTTTTTGCCCAAAGTAAGATGTCCAGCATCGCAACCAACCTGTAATTTATGATTTTTTTAATGGTTCCGTAGCCGAAACGAACGATACCGGTTTCATTAACTTCCACTCCTTTTACCGATCTCCATTGTGGCAGGGCCGCTTTTATCGATTCGGCTATTTCATCGTCAGTACCACTACCAAGATCGATTTCAAGCAACACCGTTTTCTCACATAAGGGGGACAAGAGTTGTGACACATAAGCTTCGTGATGAGGCGCATTAACACAATATTCATCGTTTCCTTCCTCCCAAGTGAAAAGATTCACACTAAGGGCCATCACACTAAGTTCAGCAAGCCTGGTGATATCCGTGATAAAAATGTGTGGAGGACTGTAGAGAGTATCGTTAACTGTTGGATAATCGAGTTGTTTCCCTCTGAAAAGATGGGGGTTCCCACTGAAAATTTCAGTCATGTACACCCATAGCCCTTTCTTTTCTTCGTCAGTAGGCCCTGGCTTGTACAGAAGCGCTCTTGCCCAAAGTTCGTGATACAAGGCATTTAAACTGATGTCTTCGAGCTTGCGATAGTTATCTATGTCAAGCCAAGCTTTGATTTCTTTAGTATGCTCTGGTGACCAGTTTTTCAAAATTCAAATCTCCTGCCTTCTTAAAGATTTAAGTCATACGAATAGAGTTCAGTTAGTTTGAAAAAACTACCGTATTAACTAATCGATGAAAAGCAGTTCCTGCTTGCACGTTAACCTAGCCAGAAGGAAGTTGAACTGAGAAATTTGTTATCTTTTGATGCAACTTGCCAGGGTCTACGTCCTGTCAGGAGAGAAGAGGCAGGGATATGACCCGACTACGCCCTGCCTCTTACTTTACTCTGGGCGTATCTTGTCGTTGTTCTCGACCTGTTTGCCAGAAAACCCGGCGGGTGGCAATGAAATTCAAGTCTCACCTGACAGCAAACTTACCATCAGAGCACTGGAAATGGCTTGGGAGCGCCGGGGGTCAACAACGGGTAAAAAGTGATCCACATACCGCCACCACCGACGGTCTAATGTTGATCCACCTTGTTTACTCAGGATTAGCTTCAGCGACAACCCCGGCTTTCCGTTTTTGCTTCAGTCGATAGCCTTCTCCTTTTATTTGTACGACGTGTGTGATGTAAAATCCGGTTCAACATTGCCGATATAATGGTAGCATCTCCCACGAAGGTTTGGTCCTATAGTCCGGACGGTAGGTTACAGGCGTAAATTTACTGCAGGTGTTTCTGATGTATCCACGGGTGGTTTGTTGAAATTTTTATTCCGCACATCATGAACACCTTTCCCCAGTTGTTGCATTTCACAGAATTTCTGATATTTAATGACTTAAACATTTTTTCATGGGGGTGTTTATGGACTTAGTCATGTCCTTATTACAAAAGGGATTATTAGAAAAGGCATTAGACCTTGCCATTTCTGAATCATTCTTCAATGCAACGTCGCCTGATGGTATAAAGAATGCTTTAAAAGCTGGCTATGATATTAATGCTGTTAATAATAACGGTGACAATGCCCTTTTTAGCTGCAGAACCCTGGAAGCCATGGATTGCCTGCTAAGTTATGGAATTAATATACATCATATCAACGGACATGGGCAAAATGCGCTCTTTCATCAAAAAAATCCAGAAATACTGAAGAAACTGATTGGACTGGGTTTAGACACCTCGCATACGGATACTAATGGCTACACATGCATTTTTGAACATTACAGGAATGCTGAAGGACTGACAGAATTAATTAATGCTGGTTGTGATATAAATCACATCGATAAAAAAGGAAGAAATATTCTCTTCCTGCCCCTCTCCCCGGAAGTTTTATCCGTAGCAATAGATGCTGGATGCAATGTCAATCAAATTGATCATTCAGGGAAAGGGTTTATTGACAATGTATATGATTATGAATTACATGATATCATTCTTTCGCATATTGATAGATTTGACAGAAGAACGCTGCATGTAGATTTTTGTAATCTCGACTCAGCTTTTTTCTTGTATTACCTTTCTGAACATGGATTCAAAATAGAACTTAATAAAGACCATTTCACCATTAACAGTTACATTGGTGATTATAAAGAAATCTTATCCATACTTGATTTCATCAGTGAAATTCATGATATTCACTTCTATAAATACAAAGGCGGCCCTCTCTATAAAGATATCGACAAGCAAATTGTAAAGTGGATGATAAGAAATAAGCTCTTGGTTGATTTATCAAAAATAAATAAACACAAGGATTACGAAGAAATTAATTCATACAAAATCCGTCGCGAACAGCAAGAAATCTCCAAGCATTTAAAACCTGCTAAAAGTATATCTGTAACAGTTAAAAATGGCGGAAGATTGTGAGAGCTTATATGTGTGATTTATTCGAATTGTTTCAATATACTGCCTCAACATGAACAAAGAAATTCAGCATTAACTATATTGGGAATTACTCTATGAAACGTATGGTGCTAAGGGTCTGACGCCTCTGCCTGGTGATGTGGAAGCAGCAGGCAATTTGAAAATATCTGCTCGTTGTTTAGTAAACTTGTCAATCATTACCCAAGTGATATTGATTATCAGCACTCGTGCTGGATCACGGCACTTCTGAAAATAAAAACTAATGAGGTAAAGAATTGTCAGACGTATTCAGGAACTGCCCGTCGCTGATAGCCAGTATCAATGTCAAATCAGGTTCTGATCTCCTAATCGTGCTCTCGCGATCAGTTTTCATAGAAACAGTATCCTTTATGCTCAGAAAGGCATATACCCCTAAAGTAGCTCAGGTTTATCTGGTTGAGGCTAGGACGCGAAGCCATTGGGGAATCTGAAAAAAGTAAAGACTGTGTGATTTGTGAGCTTGATTGAATGCACTATGAGCTCCCGCCGCTGGCGATATTGCTTAAACACCACCTGCAAATAGATCGATAGTCCCCACGAAGGAACGAGGGCATATGCCAGCTTACGTTGTTCGGGAACTTCTGCTTGGTGCCAGTAGCGGACGTTACTAACATAATTCAAGAAGATTAAAGTATTCCGGAAACGATTTTGTTAGAATGTTTTAATTATGTAACCAAGATACATTTTCTTATGAGAGTATATGCGTGTTTTTATCTTATAATCAGAAGATTACAACCTGAACTTGTGATAGTAAAGTTACATAATTAATTATGTTAACATTGAAAAAATCATAGGAATGCTAGTGATAAAGCCTGAAATTACATCTCTATTCAAATACTGCCCTATCGGTAAGAATCAATTAAGTGCTCTTGCACAGCGGAAAATCTGGTACTCAAAACCGGCAGGATTTAACGATCCTTTTGACACCCAATTTTATGTGAGAGGACAAAGGCATGTGTACGAACGGGAAATGGACTCTGAAAAATTATCAGCCATTTTTGGTGAAGATATGTCAGATGTAATGGTTTCCCAAAAACGTTCTCTTGATGAACTTTTGGACAGATTTAAAAGCGGTTTAGAAAAGTTAGGTATTCTTTCACTAGCAAGCAGTAACAAAAATTTGCTGATGTGGTCGCATTATGCTTCTGAACATAAAGGTATGTGCTTAGAGTTTAAACGCATCGCCGGCACAGCCTTAGCAGATGATAAAACAACCAGACCGATGAATTACAATGATAATTATCCATCGATACAGGCAAGTTCAATTTTAAATGAAGTCGATACATTATCTAATAAAATTAGAATATTACATACAAAATCTAAACATTGGGAATACGAGCAGGAGTGGAGACATGTAGTTGAGCAAGGTAATGAGTTACATCCTTGGCCCGCAGAATTAGTTTCTGTTTATTTCGGCTGCAAGACAGATATGTCAGATATACATTTGGTAAGAAGTATAATTACGGACCCAAATGTTAATTACTATAAAGGGAATTTGTACAGTGATAAATTTGACATTTATTTTCAACCGATATAATTACTTAAAAACATATATACATTAACTAATATTAAGTATTATAAATACATCATGATCGATTGAATGTCTGCTGTTCGCTCACAGCAGACCTTCAGCTCAGTTGCTTGGTCCGCTTCGTGCCAGAAGCGGAAGTTGCTAGGCTCATACTGCATGAATCACTGAGAAAGAGATCATACCACTTGAAAGCATCATGCTATGAACACAATTATCTTCTTCGACGGTAAAAAAACCTAGGCCATGTTGAAGAGAGCATCTTAGACTGACTTCCTAAATGTGATCAGCTTTAACTATCGTAATAAACAACCTGTAGAGGTCGTTTTTTGTGCTATAAATCAAAAAATTAGATAACATCTCCACTTGAAATTATCTTTTTATTCTATAGTGATTTACAATGGCTCTGAATAATTTGAATTATACATCTTTTGTCAAATAAATATATGTGGGGGGGATATGTTTGATGATTTTGATTTTAACTTACTAAGCTCAGATGAATTTAAAGAGGATTCAGTCAGAGAAGAGTTGATTTTACCAATTATTAAAGCTCTTGGTTATAAAGCATCGGGAGATAGCCGTGTAATCAGGAGCAAAACGCTTACACATCCATTTGTCTCAATAGGTTCACAGCCAAGAAAGATTTCAATAGTACCGGATTATGTTTTTCTTTCTAACGACCGACCATATTGGATTCTTGATGCAAAGGCTCCTAATGAAAAAATAACCAAAAGCATGCACGTTGAGCAAGCCTATAGTTATGCTATACATCCAGAAATAAGGGCAGAAATGTATGCATTGTGCAATGGGAATGAATTTGTTCTATATAGTATACGGGAACTCCACCCAATACTCAGATTTTCTTTAAAAGACATTGGTAATTACTGGGAAAAATTATTCAGGATATTAAATCCAGATATTAAAGCCAATCCGGATGTCTTGAATTATGCGCCTGATTTTGGAATTCACATTCGAAAAATGGGTTTGGTTAAAGATGGTTCTTTTAGTGCCCCAGCTATAAATACAAAATTTATTAGTCGATTGAGCGAACGGTCATACACGTGCATATCTACGATACCCGGAGATATTGACATGGCCATTTCTCTGGACTTTAATAAAAAAACATTCAAACAGCTACTTAAAGTACTTCCATCAGAACAAGCAAATAAAATTAGACAGGCTTTAGGTCAACAACCTTTTCATATACATTTCTCTGAAAACGATCCTGACGTAAAATTCGGAATCACAAGTAATATCAGTAATGAAATACATCACAATGCTGAAGAAAGCTACATTCCTTTCATAGTTAAAGAGGTATTTCCTTATAATAACTCAATCGACGAATGGGAAGAGTTAGCCAAAAGAGAAATGGAGTGAGTTGGTATTTTTAATTTTGCATAAAATTTTTGGTAAATGATTCTCGCGAGCGAGTTTAAACCGGTGTAAGCCGGTTTTTTTTACAGTAATATGCTCCCAAATATGAACTAAAGCATCCATTCATAATTCACTGCTCAGCTCCTATTACATTAGCTAACACATTACATTGTAAGTAAAGGCTACTTATCAGTGGTGAGGATAATTGCGAACTTCCACTTTTCGCTCATAGCAGACATGAATACTCTGCTGATTGGCCGCTCCGTGCCTGAACGGGCGAGGTACACCATCTACTCAAACGGACAAGTTTATGGATCACTACAGTATTTGAGATAGAGCAGTTTTTATTGACCTCCTCAGTAATCAGACGCTAAATATCCCGCCACACTTACATTTAGTATGCCTATAGAGGGTTTTATTTTGAAGTCGCTAGGCATGTTGGAACCATGCGAGGTACTGTGGTTCTACTTTATGGTTCCTTTTTGGAACCCATAACGAAATTAATTTAAACAAAAACATTAAATATCAATACACTATGATTAAAAGTACAGGGACGCCAGCCCACCAAAATTCTCCATCGGTGATTACCAGAGTCATCCGATGAAGTCCTGAAAGCCCGCACGGCGCAAGCCCTGCGGGCTTTTTTGTGTCTGCAATTTGTCCCGCGAAGTCCGAAGAAAACTCATTAAATCCGAACCTTTTAGGCCTATTGATTGGCCCAACGAAAAGCTCCAATGTTTTCGTTGGGCCTAAACGCATGGAGACTCCCCATGGCAAGATAAACCAAGCCGTTAACCGATACGGAGATCAAAGCCGCCAAACCTAAAGATACCGATTACCAGATATACGATGATGCAGGGTTGACGTTGCTTATCAAGTCCGGTGGAAGCAAACTCTGGCAGTTTTGTTATCATCGGCCTTTAACAAAGCAGAGAACTAAACAAAGTATCGCTGCTTACCCTTTTTGACCTGCACCCCGTTGATTAATGCACATCGATATTAGTTATGTCTTCATATGAGCCTGACCCCGAATATGATCCAGTCGTAATCAGGAATTACCGGCTTCATGTTGGCTGTATATTCTGCTAACCGGCAGTCTTCTCAGTGAATTCGGATGACGTCATCCAGCCCAGTGCAGAATGGGGACGCCTCTGGTTATAATAGTGTATGCGCCAGTCCTTGATTTTGCACCGTGCTTCCTCCAGAGACATGAACCCGTTCTCGTTCAGACATTCCTGTCGCAGCCTGCCATTGAACGACTCCACTATGGCATTGTCCGTCGGAGATCCCGGCCGGGAAAGTCTATACGGCCCCCCTTTCATATCCCCACTTGTCCAGCATTTTTCCTGCAAATCCAAAGCACGCCTCAGTTAGATTATCCCCGTATCGTGAAGCCACTCTTTTATTACCTGCATTAGTTTGTCAGGTTGCTCAAGAGGCAGCATATGGCCAGCATTCTCAATAACATGTAATACTGATGCAGGATAGTCAGAATGCAGCGCCTCAGCCTCAGAGAGTGTTCTGAGCTCGTCACTGGCAGAAGCCACTATCAATACGGCTTTGTTGAATAAATAAGATTTCTTGCGAACGACCCTGTAGCTGGCTGGATTT
>ERZ773269.750-NODE-750-length-36690-cov-9.373823_pt1 | contig 36690 bp, 46 predicted proteins | sample MGYA00511958_ERZ773269 | MGnify/ENA primary metagenome ERZ773269 (study PRJEB29015, sample SAMEA2737761) | human gut metagenome | biome: human gut; feature: human-associated habitat; material: faeces | place: China | collected 2012 ... | reverse complement strand
CATTATTAATTCTCCACCACAAATTATTTTTTTCTATTGTAACATAAAATAGTAAGACGGACAAAAGGAGGATTGGAATGAGGTACAAAATGACATATATATTATTTTTATTTTTTTATAGAGTGAAAAAACAACTGGTAACGTGGTAATTTTACAAAGTTCAAAAAATATCAAAAAAGTTTTAGTTTTCCTATTGACATAGTACACAATATAATGTATAATAAGTACATAAAGAAATGAAGGAGAAAAAACAAATGTGGACTATGATTATATTTTTGATCTCATTAGGATTGTTCGGTTGGTTACTAGATAACTAATCGCTAGAATGGTATTATAAGGCTCTGAGAGCCTCTCTACTGCGTTTTTATTGCTAAAGCTGGTATTTATGTGTTGAATACAACAAACATCTTAGAAAGCAAAATAGAGCGTATTAAGATTGAGCTGGAATAAACAAGGAGAAAATATGGAAGCAAAAGAAAGACTGGAACAAATAAGAAAAGACTGGTTACAAAAACCAGGCTTAAGTGAAACACTATTAGAATATTTGAATAATTATTATTATGACGACTATTCATATTGCGAAGAGTGCGACATGATTGACCACGACTCAAATTGGTTTTGGTATGACGATGACGAATATACCGATTATTTGCATATCAAATGCAACAAAGATAAATATTTAGAGCAATAAAAAATCCCCCGCTTGGAATTGCGGAGGAAAAACATAAGGAGAAAATTTAACCAAAAGCCCTGTAAACCTGTAAACATTGGTTTTAATGTTTACAAGAATATTATACCACAAAATGAGAAAGGAGCAAATTAAATGCAACCAAAAACGCTTGGTAGACGCTTAAGACGTTTGCGTAAAATCAACGGAGAGACACAAAAAGAATTTGCTGAGAATTTCGGAAGACATTATAGAACGATTCAAAATTGGGAGCTTGGATTATCTGTACCAGATATTTCAACAGCGATGGAACTAGCAGAATATTATAATATGAGTATTGAGGAATTAGTAAACGGAGGTGATAATCATGACAAATGAAGTTTGGAAACCTATTAAAGGTTTTGAGGGGTTTTATGAAGTATCAAATAAGGGACGTGTGCGAAGCGTTGAACGAAGAGACGCACGTGGTCAACTTCGAAAAAGTAAAATCATGAGCGTGAAAAAAATACAAAACGTTAAGAAAGTTACATTTTTCCGAGATGGTAAACGCAAGACATTTTCACTAAAGAAACTTGTTGTAGATGCGTTTTTAGGAGAACCAGAGAAAAACGAAAAAGTAGTATTTGTTGATGGTAATCCAGATAACATTTGCGTTGAGAATCTAAGATGGCAAAAGAAAGCACAAAGAAAGCGCAACATCTATAGATTCGAAGACAATAAAACTGGAGAAGTGTTTGAAGGTTCAATCAGCGACTGTTGTGATGCTTGGGGGTTGACTAAATCGGCTTTGCTTAATCGTACGAATAGAGGGAGCGTAACGAAAACGTTAATTGGTGCGCAAGGCTTACGTACATTCACCAACATCGAAACAGGCGAAGAATTCTATGGTACCAAACAGCAAGCGCTGGCACACTTTCATATTAGCTGGTATACACTCTATGACCGCATCGATTCTGGATTAATTAAAATGTTTCCAGAAGATGAGGAGATAGACGACTACGAAGATAAAATTTCAGACCCTAAAACAAAACGTCTATTAACTCAATATTATATTAGAAAGATTAATGAATTAGGGTGTTGGGGAGAAAATGACTATGACAAATAATTTTAAAGACAACATAGTTAGTCCGAACCACTATGTAACTGATAAAGGTTTCGAGGTGTTTGACGTACAAGAAGCATTCATTCATGAATTGAAAGGAATGTCTGCTAACTATTGGTGCAATATTGTTAAATATATCCTACGATTTCAAAGAAAAAACGGTGTGGAAGATTTAAAAAAAGCTAAATATTATCTGGAGAAATTAATTGATGAGGAGTCTAATAATGAATAAACAATCAAAAGCAGATTTGCAAGATTGGTGGAACGATATTACATTTGAAATTGTTGAAAAGAAAACAGTAACAACTCAATTGGCTGGAAAAGAGCCGAAAGGCAACATTGCTGACGAGGTTATCAACCGTTAGTTGACTACCACTTGGAGGAAGATATGAATAAACAAGAATTTATCGAAAAATTAGAGAAAGATTTAACAATGATGTCTGAAATCAAAGGATTCAAATACGAATACGACAGAGGCTATGAACAGGCGATTAAGGAACATCTTGCAATGATTTCAGATTTAGATTGGCCAGATAAGCCAGTAGTGCCTCAGTTTGTGGCAGATTGGATTGAAACGCATAAAAGATGTATGCCATTTTTAAGTCATCTGTTTACTGATAACCTTGATGAAGAGCTAAAGGAGTGGTTAGCTTTTAGTGATAACCAAAATTTAATGGCTAAAGCGTGGTTGTTTGGCTATGAGATTGAGAAAGAGAAGAAATATATGGTTATTCTCAAAGGAAACGAATTCCATGACTACTTAGTGAATACTGAAACAAATGGCTTGCGTTTTTACAACAAACTATACACGCAAAAAAGGGAGCACACCCGCAAAGAGCTTGAAGAAGCTGGTTTTGGATGGGTATTCGATTGTGATGGTATTGAAATTAAAGAGGTTGAATAATGAATAAAGAAGAAGCGATTGAGAAAATTAATAATATTAGTACACTTAAAATAAACGATACAGTATTGCATCGACAATTTGACATGGTTGATAAGAACAAGGTATTAGACATTATCTCAAAAATCAACGAGCCGAAAAAAGCAATTTGCGAAAGAGGTGGAAGAATGAATAAACAAGAATTAATTGAAAAATTAGAAGGATTGAAGCAACTTTTTGAAAGTTGTGACAAAGGTAGTTATGAGAAAGGATTTATTAATGCTCTTATTTATACTTTAAACGTTGCCAAACAACTTGACGAGCCAGAAAAACCAGTGGTGCCTAAATTTGTTGCGGATTGGGTTGATAATTCAAGGGAGTACCTTTTCGATTTTGACGAATGGTTTGATTGGAACAACCAACCGAAAACAGTACAACTATGGTTGAATTCGGAAAACAAAAGACAGGCAGAATTAAATGCGCTTGCACTTTCCATGTTAGTTGTACATGGGCGTGATGCAGTAATAGTAGAGGAAGAAAAGCTGTACACGGTTGAAATTCCTAATCCTAATTCAAAAGGGAACAATAAGATATACTTATGCAAGGATGACACTACTGGTAAAGTATATCTTTGCAAAGGGAATTTTAATCCTAGCAAAAACAGAAATCTAAGACTCACCGAATCAGAAATCAAGCAAGATTTTGAGTGGGCTTGGCAGTTTGCGAAAGAGGTGGAAGAATGAAAGAATTATTAAAAGAAATTTTAAAATGTCGAGAGACTTCTGAAATTCCTAAAAAATTACTAGACTCTTTATTAGATGCAGATTCAAGAGAAAACATCTTACGGTTAATAAATGATAAAAAAGGCGATGAAGTTATTGACGTCTTTCGAGACATATTTCAAGAAGAGCAATCAAATCGAAAAGAATTAAAACAAGATTATACTCCAGATGGGCTTTCAAATTTGCTAGCAAATCTTTCCGGTGAAACTAAAAATCTCGCAGACGTGTGCGCTGGAACAGGTTCTCTTACTGTTGCATTCTTAAAGGAGCACCCAGAGGTTGAATTTGTCAGATGTGAAGAATTCTCAGCGCAGCCAATTCCGTTCCTGCTTTTAAATTTAGCATTAATGAATGTTGACGGCGAAGTAGTCCACGGTGATAGCCTTACGCAAGAAGTTTTTAAAGTATACAAGCTGAAGCGCTCCAAAAGTTTTAGCGAAATCCAAATAGCTGATAGCCAAAATATTGAAATTCATTTTGATACTGTTATATCAAATCCACCATATTCACTGAAGTGGCAACCTACAAACGATGACCGATTTGAAAAATATGGCTTAGCGCCAGCATCGAAAGCTGACTTTGCTTTTGTCTTACATGCGTTGTCACTTTTAAAACCGAATGGAAATCTGTTTGAAATTTTGCCACACGGGGTATTATTTAGAGGTGGAAAAGAAGGTAAAATCAGGAAGCAACTTTTGGAAGATGGAGTTATTGCTTCGGTGATAGGATTGCCAGGAAAATTGTTCCTCAACACAGCTATCCCAACTGCCATTTTAAACTTAAAAAAAGAACGCAACGCAAATGATGTCTTATTTATTGACGCTAGCAAAGAATTTAAAAAAGGCGGAAAGCAAAATATTTTAGAACAAGCGAATATTGAACGAATCATAGATGTATATAATCTCCGCAAATCCGTAGATAGATTCGCTTATCTGTGTTCATTGAGCGAGATAAAAGAAAATGATTTTAATTTGAACATTCCAAGATACGTTGATACATATGAACCCGAAGAGCCAGTAGATTTGGAACAAGTATTAAGTGAATGGTTGCAGGTAAAGGAAGATATTTCAGAAACTGAAGAAAAACTACTTGATATGTTTTATGAATTGGTACCGACAAATAAAAGCAACCTCGAAAAAATGAATAGAAAGAAAGAAATGTTTGCGACAATTGTTCATGCAACTAAACCAATAAGAAAGGAATGCTGATAAAATCCAGCTTATTTTATTTTATGGTATATAAAAAAGTAAAATTATTAGACGTCGCAAGTATCGAACGAGCCACAAATAAAGAGTATTCCCCAGGAGTCACTATCGTTCAAATTAGTGCAACGAAAGGTCAAGTAAAATATGTTAATGAAGCTAAAACAATAGAGAGTCATTATGTAGTCCTAAAACCTTGCGATAAATTCGATTCAAAATATTTTTATTATGCAGTCAAGAACAGTGCAGACGAATTTTTCTATAAATTCCAAACAGGTTTGAACATGAAAGTTGATGAATTCAAACATATGGAATTATATATCGAGGATGATATCAATATACAAAAAGAACAAGTCAAAAATATGGAAATAATCGAGCGTGCCATCTTGTTATCTGAGCAAGAGCTAAACGAAGTGAAAGAATTTAAAAATACGATGTTGTCTGAACTTTTTGTGTAAGTAATCGCATGGAGGTGATAGACCTACGATTGAGAGTTAACAAATGTTAGCTCTTTTTTATTGCCTTTATAAAAACAAAAATATATAAAAAAGTTTAAAAAAGTGTTGACAAAACACAAAAGAATGTGTATAATAAGTATATAAAGAAATAAAGGAGAAAACAAAAATGAAAGAATACAAAATAGACGTGTATAATGTAAATACAGGTGAAGTTATTGATACATTTATATCAAAGTTTCCAAGTGTTAAAGAACTAAGAGAATTCATGGATAGCGACATTCACAATTATAGTGAGTCATATCTTAAATTACATTATTATTTTGCTGAAGCATAATACAAAGGAGATTTAAAATGAGAATTTATGCTAATAAACGAAAAGAGTTGATTTTAGCACCCGATATTTATGAAAGATATGGTGGTGTAAGTAACGAAACCATTCAAATTAAGAGCGGTAAATTTACAAAAGAAATTGAGAAAGAGGTAAAAGAAGCTATGCAAGAAATTATTGAGCGCTGGCAACCAATTTTTGATAATATCCCAACTGAAGAGCTTTTTGCAGAGAAACAAAAACAATTAAGAACGTTTAGTGATTTTGATGAAACATTAACAAATTTAGTTGAAGAGAACTTCAATGACAGGTTTTAGCCAAGGGGCTGTTAGTGCGGTAGCGCGTGGAGAACACAAACAAGCTTATGGTTATATCTGGAAATACATTTAAAGGAGATTTTGTATTGAAAATCCTATCTATAGATCCCGCCTCAAATAAAGCAGCAGCCTCAAACACTGGTATTGTGCTTATTGACAATGGGAAGTTACTAAACTACTGGTGCTTGCCTTACGGCGTTAAAGGGGTTAGAAGTTGGTACAAAGAAGAGTTTGACAAGATTGAATGTGACAAAGTTATATTTGAACACTTCGAAGCAAGAGACAACTCAAAAGCAAAAGACAACACTGTTCTCGAAACAATAGCAGAAATACAAAGATTAATACCAGAATCCGAACCATGCAGGAACGGCGGATACCAAACTGATGTGCCAAACGAACTATTAAAGGCTCTTAGGCTTTGGAAGTTCGGAAAAAGCCACCACAATGATGTACGAGCTAGCGCAAGGCTAGCTTTGTTCTATGCAATGCGAAACGACATTGAAGATTTCGTAAATGGAATTGGAGAATTATTGAGTGAAAGAATTTGAAGCTCGCAGATGGCAAAAAGAGGCGATTAAACGTTCAATCAATGACACCAGCGGAGGAATTTTCCTCGAAAGTGCCGGGGGTCGCGGGAAAACTTTGTGCGCTCTAGAGATTGCCAAACAAAGAAAAGCTAAGAAAGTCATTGTGATTAATAATAGGGTTTCTATTCTTGAAGGATGGCGGAAATCTTACGATGAATTTGGCTATAATAAGTCATTTGAATTAGTGACAATCACAGATAAGAAGCTTTCAAACATCGTTAAAGGCGGAGCAAAGATGTATTGTGACGTCTTAATTCTTGACGAATGGCAAAATATCAGCTCTAAGAATTGTGTTAGCGCTTACAAGAAAGTCAAACGCAATTATACAATTGGATTATCAGCTACACCAATCAGAAAGAAAGGGCAGAATTTTTATCCACTTGAAAAAACACTGTGGAAAAAAGCAAATCCAAATAGGAAGTTTGATTGGCAGCTATCTCACGGCACGATGGTATATGACGCTTTTTCTTATTCAAAGACAAAATGGGCTGATTTCAGAGATTATGAATCTTATGTGAATAATTTGCCAAACTTTATGCGGTATGAAGAGGTTGAGAGAATTGAGAACGCTGAAGAAAACAACGGCTTTAAGACTAAGTTTTTCAAAAAAACATTGCCAGTAGCTAATCCTGAAGCCATTAAAATGCTGAATACTTACAATGTTGTAACTAAGAATGGAAAAACTGCAATGAGTAAGCTTTCATTCGGCAAAACAGCTTTTGAAAGAATACTAAACCAAACTGGATTTGATATTGATTTTCCAAAATTGAAAGCAGTAAACGAAGATACACCACTTTTGAAAGAAGTAGATAGGCTTATCGCAAAAGCACCGCACGAAATGCTTATCGTGACTAAAAGTGTTCAAATCGCTAATATTATTAAAGAGAGAAATCCAAGCATTGGAATTTGGACTGGTTCTACTAAAGACCTACTTGATGCACCTATTGTCGTTGCTACGTCCCAAACGCTAGGGGTTGGGGTAGACGGACTTCAAGACAAATTCAAAACGCTTGTCGTCCTTGACCCAGTAGCCGAAGAAAGCGGGGAGTATGACGACTATCGCCAATTATTGTGGCGAATAACAGGAAGTCGTCAGAAACACGATGTCAATATTATTGAGTTTTATTTTAAATAAATTTAAACTTTTTTCAAAAAATTGTTGACAAATAAAAAGTAAAGCAGTATAATTAATATATAAAACATAAGGAGAAAAATCATGACTGTTTACAAGAAACTTATCGAAGTTCAAAAAGAACTCAAAGCGCCTAAGAACCAGCGGAATACTTTTGGGAATTATAACTATCGCTCTTGCGAAGACATTCTAGAAGCATTAAAGCCAGTATTATCAGAACACGGAGCGACTGTATTTATCTCAGATAAACCAGTTGTTAAGGAAAATTTATGGTCTTATATCGAAGCTACAGCAACTTTTGTAGATACTGAGTCAGGAGACTCTGTTAGCGTGACAGCATACGCAAGGGAAGCTGAAACAAAGAAAGGTATGGATCCGTCTCAAATCACTGGGTCAGCTAGCTCATATGCTCGCAAGTATGCTTTAAATGGATTGTTCTTAATAGATGATTCGGTTGACGCCGATAGCGATGAGCACCAAAAGATTACTGGCGGTGAATCACAAGGTTCAAATAGGAAGTTTTCCAAAGACGATGTAACAGCTTTGCGTTTGGACTTGGTTAAAGTAGCTACAGCGACTAACAAAGACGTCAACGACTTGGAAGCTTGGGTAGCTAAACAAATTGGGTTAAATAACTTTGAGTCAATTAGCCAATCAAGCTATGCAAAAGCAAATGCGCTAGTAAAACAAATGATGGCAAAAGCTGGTGTATAGCTGGTAAATTTGATTAAAATAAGGTATAATAAAGTTCTAAAATAAAAGGAGAAAAAACAATGGAAATTATTAACAAAGGTTACATGAACTTCAACGAAAAATACAACAAGAAGACCGATAAGTTTATGTCTGCAAGTATGTCTTTTCCAAACGGGAAAGACGAGCAAGGTAAATGGGTCAATGGATACATCAATGTTGTTGCTTTTGGTGATAACATTGCAAAGCTGGAAGCCTCAATTGGTAACCTCGTTGAAGTTAAAGGTCGCTATTCTCACAAGAAAGCCGATGAAAAGGGAGTATACCCACAAATTGCAATCACAGAATTCTTAACAGAAGTAGAAACAAGTCCATTTGGGAATCCATTAGTTGATATTTCAGATGACGATATGCCGTTCTAAAACTGCTACCGTCACAAATGTCGGTAGCAAATAACTAATTAAATACGTTATTTTTATTTTTTTTAAATTAGAGGAGTTAAAAAACTTCTCTTTTTTTGTGTTTTACTATTGACAATTATACACAATATAGTGTATAATTAGATTACAAAGAAATGAAGGAGAAAAAACAATGGAGGATATGTTACGATTTGCATTAGGTTACGCACGCAGGGGATTTGATATTGTTCCGTTGGTACCGAATACCAAACGCCCGATGCAGAAATTTGCGGATAGACCACCAATGACTGAAGAAGAAATTATAGAAGTCTGGACTAAGACACCAGATGCAAATATAGCGCTTAAGACAAGAGATTTTTGGGTTTTAGATATTGATGTACATGGAGATAAGAACGGTTATCAGTCTTTAAAAGAGTGGGAACACGTTAGTAAAATACCTCGTACAAGTCAAATTATCAGCGCTAGTGGTGGTAAACATTTATATTTTAAGAAACCTGTAGGTTTTACAATGCCACAAAAAATTTCTTTTTTAGATGGTGTAGACATTAAAGCACACGTCAATAATTATGTCGTAGTGCCTCCAAGCGTTATTGATAACTCATTCTACAAGTGGGATATGGATAAGTCTTTGGATAATCTCGAGTTTGCGATGGCTACAGATGAATTAGTCAAAGCTATCAAAGAGACAGCTGGCATAGAAGACGAGAAAACTCAATATAAGGGCGCTCTAAGCCGTTTTAAAGGAGATAAGCCAAAAGTATCTAAGGTAACCCAAGCAGTAAATGAGTGCCTAAAAGGGCTTGGTAGCGAGGGTGCTAGGAACAATACAGTAGCCAGCTACACCGGTAAGCTTATTTCAATGGGTATCGAAAAAGAAATCGTGGTTGTATTAGTTAATATTATGAACAACAAGAGTCCGAAACCACTAAGTCAAAAGGAATTGCGTAATACAATTGAATCGATGTACAATACTGATAAAAGATATGCTAACTAGTTAAACTTTTTTTAAAAAAGTGTTTACAATATTCAAAAATTTGATATACTATATATATAAATAAGTAAGGAGAAATAAATGGGTGACGTAATAAAAATGGAAAAAACAGTAAATGAGACAGCGTTAAAATTGGATAAGAACGGTATCCCAGTTAGTAATTCAATTTACAACGTTAAAACATTGCTTTTAAACGCAAATGTATTCGCTGATAATTTAGCATTCAACGAGTTCACGCAAGAGCCAGAGGTTATTAATGACTTTTACTTGAATGGAACGTTGATTCCAAAAGGTTCAATTAAACCAAGCTTTGAGGATATCTTATCAGAATACTTTGAGACAGAGCTTGATGTCGTATTTAAACCAACTGCCATCACTGGGGCACTTAATATCTTTTGGGATACCAAGAAATACAATCCAGTAAAAGAGTACATGGAGCAAGCTCTTGAATCTTGGGACGGTAAAGAGCGACTTAAAACAGTATTTAATTACTGGTTGGGTGCAGAAATTAACGAAACCACCGAAACCATTGCAAAGGTATTCTTTGTAAGTGCCGTAGCTAAGGTTTACGAACCACTTACAAAGGTGGATACGGTCCTAGACCTTGTCGGTGGTCAAGGGGTTGGTAAGACTTCTTTTCTTAGCAAGATCGCTCGTGATTGGTACACATCCAATGCCGTCAGCTTTACAGATAAGGACTCTTATAATGTTATGTTGAAAGCTTTAATCGTTAACGATGATGAAATGACGGCTTCAAAGCGAATGAACTTCGAAGAAACCAAGTCTTTCATCTCTAAAACGGTTCTTGAGTTCCGTAAGTCTTATGACCGCCGTGGCGCTTCGTACGCAAAGAATTTCGTTATTGCACGTACAACAAATAACATTGAATATCTTAAAGATAATACTGGTGACCGCCGATTTATGCCGATTTTAGTGAATCCAGAAGAACAAAAGAAACATCCGATGCAGATGACAGAAGAAGATATCATCCAAATTTGGGGCGAAGCTGTTTCACTTTATAAGAATGGTTACGACTTAGATAGCTTTGACAAACTTGACACAAAACGTGTTGAATATCAAGAAAACTTTAAATACATCGACCCAATGGTTGAAGAAATTAATCGTTATTTGGATTTGCTATTGCCAGAAAACTTCAGCGAACTGAATATCACACAACAAAGACAATTGGCACAAAGCCAGCTTTATGGGTTTAGGTACCAGTTGGTAGAAGATGGTACTTATGAATTGACAACGAAGCAAGATTTTGTCACGTTGAAACAAATTGCTTACAATGTGTTTAATAAAGATACCACTGATAAGCGTATGATTGCACGTATTAAAATTTGGATGGATAACAATCCAGATTTTAAGAATACACGCAAAAAAATTGGCAATTCTTATATTCGTGGATACAAACGAGTTGAAAAGTAACATATGAATAAATATTCATTTATGCATTAAAATGAATAAAAAAACTACCACCAAGTACGTGGTCATTGCGAAAAGTGACCACCAAACACGTGGTCATAATTTAACTTTTTTTCTAAAAAACTATTAAATGACCAGCAAAATCCAAAATTGACCAGCTTAAGTGGTCACGCATCTAAGCCAGTTTTATCAATGGTTACAGGGGTTTTACTAAAAAACATGACCATCTTACGTGGTCACCCAAAAACTCAGTAATATCAAGGGTTTAGCTATATATATAATATATATAACCACTAAATATAATATATATAATATATTTTAATTATTATATATAATATTTATATATTGTTTTTATTTTATTTATAAACAGGAAAAAACATTGGTTACGTGGTCATAAAAATGGAAATATTCAAATATACAAAAGGGAAATTAAGATGAGTAAAGAAATGATTATTTTGAAAGATACTGAATACTTGGAACGCTGCTGGCAAGCAGAAACATGGAAAGAACTAGCTGGAGTGATTACAAATTACACATGGATTGCAACTGACGGTAACATGGTTAGTATGCAACGTAAAATTACACGCACTAAACAGTATCTAAAGAATCGTATCTTGACTGAAAGTAAAATACGTAGATTGACTGGAGAAGAGTTTAAAAAACGTAAAGAACAAATTAAGTTAACCTTTGTTATGGAGATTGACGAACAATTGGGAAAAGCAACTCAACTTTGGCATTACAACAAGAAAGCTGATGAAGCTGGAATCTCAGAGAAAGAACGCATGGAATACTTCGTGAACAAAGCGATTAAGAAAGCAAATAAATATTTCAAACTTTTTCAATGAAAACGTTGACAAATTAGAATAAATAAGTTATAATAGATGCATAAATCAAAACAAAGGAGAAATGGATGAATCTACTGGATAAGAAGCAGTATCAAACTATATTGATTAGCGTCATTGGAAACAAAAATTTATTTAAGCAATTGGTTGAGGAAAATACTTTTAAGAACTACGCTGGTGAACCAGTTGGACAAGTGGTAAAGCTAAAAGCTACGTTAGACGTCCTAGAAACGTTTCTAAGCTTCATTAAGCAAGGGTACGGAGGATTTACCACAGAAGACAAAGAAGAGCTTACAGAGCTTCTCAGGTACTATCAAGGCGAGCTAGCAAAAGCAAGAGATAGAAAAGCATATCACAAACAATACTACAAAGAGCACAGAGGACGTAAGGGAGAATAATTATGTTTGGTAAAAAGAAAGAAACTAAAGAAGACAAGAAAAAACTAAAAGAAATTGCGCTAGAAACAGCTATCGAACAAGCTGGGTTAACTGGTTTGCTAGATGATAACACCTTAAAACTATTTAAACGATTGAGAAGCTCAAAACGTGGGGTTGGATTGAGTGAAACAAGTGGCTTTTTTGGAAGTTCAGAAAGACAAAATTTGCTCACGATTGTAAGCCAAAATATTGTTATTAGAGAACAAAATGATATGATTATTCAATTGCTAGCGCAGATTGCAAATAACACAAAACAAAGTGGCGACAATACAAAAGGTGAGTAAAATGGATAAAGTAACAAGAGATTTCTATAAAGCGATGAAAGATGTAAAACCTCATCTAATTTTGAGCAAATCAGACTATAAGCGCTATCAAGTTGCTAGAGCTAAGGAAATAATCCCACCGTTTGAATTATTAATTGAGTTGGTTGATTACATCCCAGCAGATATTGCGTTATCAACTCTAGTCGCTAAAGAGGACTATATCAATTATGGTTGGGAAATGGATGTGTATTTATACGCTATCAAGAAATTCGACACTGAGGAAACAAAGCGACTTAGACAAAAGCGCCGAAAAGCAGAGCGTGATGCAAAGATAGCTAAACTTGGGTTAGATATGGACAAAAAGGAAAAATAATGGGAAAAGTTGAAAAAGATGAAATTATAAAGCTAATGCTAGACCAAGACAAATCTTGGGAGGAAATTGCTGAAGCTACTGGATACACACGCGCAGGAATTCGTTCATATGCTTATCGTCAAGAATGGTATAAAGATTATAAACGTGAAATTGGACGTCATTCAAATCCAGAGCATAGAGATTGCTCAAGCTCAGTTACAAGCGAGATAATTCTTCAACGCAACGCAAAGGAATTGTTTACTGAAGCGGAACTATTGGAATTACATGGATTTGACCCCAAAGAATTTAAAATTAAACATGTAACGTCAAACGAGTGGACGACACCGCAAGAGGATGGACAATTTTACAATTATCAATCAAAAATTAGTGTGGTTCCTATTGCCGATGATGAAAAGACACAAACAGAATTTATTGAAGCACTTAAAGAAGAAGTGCAACCAATCAACGTTAAGCAAGTCAATTTTGGTAAAAATAATGTAATTGTTGCTTTGTCAGATATGCACTTTGGCGAGACTAAGATGCAAGATTTGCAAGAAAAGTTAGTAGAAATCACACAAACACTCCAAAAAGGCTACAACAAAGTAGTCATCATGAACGCTGGTGACTTCTTTCACTCAGACGATATGTTCAGTAGTCGCACTATCTCTGGGACAGTGCTTGAAACAATCGACATGGTTAGCGCTGTCAATGACGCTAAAGCGTTTATGGACATTGTATTCAAATCTGCGCTTGAAAATTCTAACGAAGTTGAGTATCAATATGTGGCAGGAAATCACTCATCATTCGAGTATTTCTTTAACGAGTATTTAATTGTTAAATATCCAGATGCTAAAATTGTGCAACATAACGAACTATCAACGGCTTTCATGCTTGATAACGTTCTGATTGCTCTAGCTCACGGTCACAAAATTAAGAAGAACAACCTGTCACAAGTCATCTCATATGAATACAGAGAATTGTGGGGCAAAGCATCCGAAGTGCACTGTTTCACTGGTCACTATCACCAATTAGAAAGCCAGTCACTTAACGGTGTGATTGTCCACCAGCTAGGAACACCTAAGAAAGCTGATACCTACGAACGTCAAAACGGTTGGATTGCTAGCCGTAAATTAATTCAGCTATTCGAATTTGATTCAGATAAAATGAAAACAGTTTATTATATTTAACAAACAAAGGGCGTTAGCTCTTTCTTTTTTGTTTACAAAAACAGTATTAAATGTTACTATGTATGTAAATAGCGATGCCGATAAGCATACGTAAAGCGAAATATCAATGGGCGGTGTCAGCACCGCTTTTTTTGATACACAGGGGGATGAAAGAATGCAGAAATATGAAGAGCGAATTAAACGGCTAGAAGAAGAAATGACAAAGCAAGAGATTAAATTTGCTAACGAATATTTGGCAAACGGATATAACGTCACAAGAGCATATGAATCAATTGGGACGTCTAAAAGCCGTGGTGCTATGTATCAAGCTGGTGCAAGAATTAAACGCAAGCCGCGAGTGAAAGAATACTTAGAGCTGAAATTCAACCAAATGATTAACGAGCAAGAAATCACAGCTCAAGACGTAGTCAAACGACTGGTTGAGATTGCTTTTGCAAGACCTCAAGAAGGTATTAAGACAGAGTTTGATAATCTAGAGAACGTAGTCAAAGAAGATAAAACATACTCTTATACACCGTCTCAAGATGCGCAACTTCGAGCGCTTGAAATGCTCGGTAAGAACTTTAAAATGTTTACTGATAAGATTGAGACTGATGTAAATATTGAAAGCGTGGTATTTAAGGATGACATCGATTAGACTAAGTGAACTACTGCCAGTTAAGTTTCACGACGTATGGAAAGCCTCAAAATCAAAAGAGATTCTTAACGTTGTATGTTCAGGTGGTCGTGGTTCAGGCAAGTCGTCAAACGTAGCTCATATTATTACACAGCTACTTATGAGATATCCAGTTAACGCAGTTGGGATTCGTAAGATTGATAACACACTTGAGCAGTCTATCTATGAGCAGATGAAATGGGCTATCGAGGAACAAAAAGTATCACACCTTTTTAGATTTAATAAAAGCCCATTGAGGATTACTTACTTACCTCGTGGGAATTATATGGTGTTCCGTGGAGCACAATACCCTGAGCGAATCAAGTCATTGAAAGATAGTCGCTTTCCGTTTGCAATTGCATGGGTGGAAGAGCTTGCAGAATTTAGGACTGAAGACGAAGTAACTACAATCACTAACTCATTGCTTCGTGGTGAGCTTGGTGAAGACTTGCAATATAAATTCTTCTTTACGTATAACCCACCAAAACGCAAACAGAGCTGGGTTAACAAGAAATACGGGACGCAATTCGTAAGTGGTAATACATTTGTTCACCATTCTACTTACTTAGACAATCCTTTTATTGCAAAAGAATTCATCAAAGAAGCCGAAGAGACTAAGAAGAAAAATGAGATGAAGTACCGATGGGAATACTTAGGTGAAGCGATTGGCTCTGGTATTACACCATTCAATAACTTAGAATTCCGTGAGATAACAGATGAAGAAGTGGCTAACTTTGATAATATTCGAAACGCTAATGACTTTGGTTACGCAACTGACCCTAACGCTTTTGTCAGAATTCATTACGATAAGAAAAGAAATGGTATTTATATCTTTGATGAATTGTATAAGCACCAACTATCAAATAGAAAATTAGCTGAATGGCTGAAAGAAAAAGGTTATGATAATGATGTAATCTTTGCAGATAGCGCCGAGCCTAAATCAATCGCCGAATTAAAAAATGACTTTGGTATTAGCAAAATAAAAGGTGTGAAGAAAGGTCCGGACTCTGTGGAGTTTGGAGAGCGCTGGCTTGATGACTTAGACTTTATCTGCATTGATCCAAAACGCACGCCAAAGACAGCGTTTGAATTCGAGAATATCGACTATCAAACCGACCGAGACGGAAACCCAAAGCCTCGCTTAATTGATAAAGATAACCACTCTATCGATGCAGTCAGATACGCAATGAGCGAGGATATGCGAAGTAACAAAACGAAAGTGAAAACATTTAGAGGTAGTTTTTAATGGCATTTTACAAAACGCTAGACGCTTTGACAGAGTTCAGCACAGCACTGATTCAAGAATTAATTTCAGAGCATAAGGAATATATCGAAACTTACAAAGAATTGAAAGATTTTTACACAGGAAATCATGCAATTCTAAAACAGAAAGCGAAAGAAAAGTATAAACCCGATAACAGACTAGTTGTTAACTTTGCTAAGTATATTGTTGATACATTTAACGGTTATTTTATTGGTAATCCTGTTAGTTTGTTCCATGAGAACGAGACAATAAATGATTATCTAGCTTATATTGATGGCTACAACGACCAATCAGATAATAATGCAGAGCTTTCTAAAATCTGTTCAATTTATGGTCACGGCTTTGAGTTGGTATTCAATGACGAAAACTCAGAAGTTGGAATCACTTACATGACGCCAATCGATGGCTTTGTCGTCTATGATAATACTATTCAAAATAACCCACTATTTGCTTGTCATTATGGATTAAATGACGATGGCGAAGAAGTTGGTTACTTTTATACAAAAGACACCGTATACCAATTCGCTGTTGTGAATGGTGCTTACACGATTGTAGAAGAAACAGCAAACGTGTTTGGCGATATTCCGATGATTGAATATATTGAAAACGAAGAACGACAATCGATTTTTGAAAACGTTAAGACGTTGATTAATGCATTTAATAAAGCGTTATCAGAGAAAGCAAATGACGTTGAATATTATGCAGACGCTTATTTAAAAGTATTAGGCGCAGAGATTGACGAACCAACATTGCAAACGTTACGTGACAGCCGTATTATTAATGTATCTGGAGACGATGCTTTAACGGTTGAATTCATGACTAAACCGAATGCGGACGGAGCGCAGGAAAATCTATTGGAGCGTTTGCAGAAACTAATCTTTGAAATCAGTATGGTTGCCAATATTTCAGACGAGAACTTTGCAACGTCAAGTGGTGTTGCTCTTCGTTATAAATTGCAATCAATGGACAACTTAGCAAAAGGTAAAGAACGCAAGTTTCAATCTGGTATGGCAAGACGTTATCGACTAATCAGTAATTATCCGACTTCTAAAATTGGTGAGAATGAATGGGTAAATATTCAATATAAATTTACTCGCAACGTCCCAGCTAACTTAGCTGAGGAAGCAGACATTGCACAAACGCTTAGTGGAATCGTATCAGAGGAAACTCAGGTTGGTGTTTTGTCAATCGTACAGAATGCAAAAGAGGAAGTTCAACGTAAGAACGAAGAGCTGGAAACAACAGATACGTTTACTAGAACAACAGAGGAGTAACAAATGGCTGATGTTTTCGATGACTACTGGGACGATTTAGAGAAAGACGAGCAAAGCTTATTTGATGAATTGAGCGAGATTATTGAGGACAACTGGATTGCAGTTGCTTCAGTAATCTCCTTCTTCTATCTCTACAACATGAAAAACGATACAATCAAGTACAATACATTCATGCAAAGAGCTAGCAATCAAGAGAAACGCTATGTCAAGAAGCTCATGAGTAAGTATGGTAAGTCTGATTTGTATAAAAGTAGCGACATAAAAGGTACTAAGATTAATGTGTTAAAGATTGCCATTGACATCACTGAAGAGACTGGCGCAAAAGGTATGAGTTCAGCACTTGAGAAACACTTCGCTGAAATGGCTACTAGAGTAGATAAGTACATTAAGAATAAATACGACATTAAATCAGATGGGAAAGTAAAACTTCCAGATATTTACGATAATCAGTTGACAAATTCTCAAAACGTTTCCAAAAAATTGTTTGAAGAACTAAAGAATGGTATTATCAAAGGAGAACGATACGAAGATATTTCAGAAACATTAAAGAAAGGTTATGAAAAACGTTCGTTATCAGACGTTAAGAAGATTGTCCGAACAGAAGGAACTGCCATTACTAACGCAGTAGGTCTTGAGATGTTTCAAGAAGAGGGTTACACAGAATATAAGTACAGCTCTGTTATTGATTCAAGGACAACAGAAATATGCCGAAGCTTAGATGGGCACGTTTTTAAAATCTCACAAGCTGAACGAGGTGTCAACTTCCCACCAATGCACGTCAATTGTCGGAGTGGATTTGAAATTATCTTGGAGAAATAAGATGTGGATAGTACAATATAAAGATGTAAGTGGATTTTACTATAGCGAAGCCAAAACAAGTCGATTAGCATTAATCTTTGACTTGATAAATGACGGATTTGATAGAGTAAATTCCAATACATATCAATTTAAGGAACATGTAACCGCAACTTTGATTAAGTTGTAGTGAATTGTTACCACCCGACCTTTCCAAAGTCGTAAAACTTGGTTAGATTTTCGTTGGTGAACGTAAAACACAAATCATTCGGGTGACGGCGTAACCGTTGGAAGGAAACAAAATGGAAGAAGAAAACAAAGTCGTTGATACTACTTCTGAAGAAGTAGAAACACAAGTTGAAGAAGTCGAAAAAGAGGCTACTAAAGAGGTCAAACAAGAAAAAACCTTTAGCCGTGACGAGTTAGCAAAAATTATGGCAGCCGAGAAAGAAAAATGGCAAGCTGAACTTGAAGCTGAAAAGACACAAGCTGAGAAACTTGCTAAGATGAATGCTGAAGAAAAGATTGCATTTGAGCGTGACCAGCTTAAAGCGGAGCTTGAGTCATTGCGTGCTGAAAAAGCTAAAGCAGACATGACCAAAACAGCCCGTGGAATGCTCTCTGAAGCTAACGTTAATATTTCAGAGGATTTGCTGGAAACTCTTGTTACTGAAGGAGCAGAAACAACTAAAGGCAATGTCGATTCGTTTATCAAGTCTTTCAAAGAGGAAGTTGACAAAGCAGTGAAAGAAGCGCTCAAAGGTAAAGTAGCTAAGAAGCCAGCTACTCCAGCTGGATTGACTAAAGAAGCTATCTTGGCAGTGAAAGACCGTTCAGAACGCTTGCGACTAATTGAAGAGAACAAAGGTCTATTTAACTAAGTTTATTATTAATAAAAAGAAAGGTCGTATATAAATTATGGCAACATCACAAACTTTTCCAGAAGCAAATTTGACAGGTAAGGCAGACTTAAAGAATGCTATTACAATTGACGTTACAAATACGTTTAAAGAGAATTTAACAAAACTACTCGAAATGCTTGGGGTTACACGAAAAATTTCATTAACTTCAGGCTCTACTATTAAGACATACAAAGGCTATGAAACAGCTCTCGCAGACGGAACAGTGCCAGAGGGCGAAGTTATTCCATTGTCAAAAGTAACACAAATTCCAGCAGAAACAAAAACTGTCGATTTGAAAAAATACCGTAAGGCAACATCTGGTGAAGCTATTGCACTTTACGGAACAGATAACGCTATTGCCAATACCGATGAAGCTCTTATCCGACAACTTCAGAAAGGTGTCCGAAAATCACTTGTAGATGGAATTAAAACAGGTACTGGCACGCAAGCTAACTTAGGAACAGGATTCCAAGGAGCATTGGCTTCAGCTTGGGGTAAACTTCAAGTATTATTTGAAGATTACGGGGTTGAAAATGCTGTAGTATTTGCTAACCCACTTGACATCGCTGAGTACGTGGCTAAAGCTCAAGTAACTACACAAACAGCTTTTGGACTTACTTACTTGGTTGACTTCACTGGTACAATTATTATCTCTACAACTGACATTGCTAAAGGTGAAATCTGGGCTACTGTTCCTGAAAACATTGTCTTTGCTTACATCAATCCATCGCAATCAGACGTAGCTAAAGCATTCGGTCTTTCAGTAGATGAAACTGGTTACATCGGTATGACTCACTTTACTGATGAGAAAACTCTTACATACCAAACATTGGTATTGTCTGGTATTGAAATCTTTGCTGAACGTCTTGATGGTATTGTTAAAGTCGAAATTGGAGCAACAGCCCCAGCAGCTTAAATTTAAATTTGATAGCCTAGCCCTGACTGGGCTGGGTATTTTTTATAGAAAGGGGTAAGAATGGTATACAAAGTTATTGCAGATTTTAGAGACAAAAATGATGACCTGTATCTTTACAAAATTGGTGATACATTCCCACGCAAAGGAAAGCGACCGACTAATTCACGTAAAGAAGAATTAGTCAACAAAGGATTCCTGAAAGAGGTGGAATAATGACGATTATTGACCGTGTAAAAGTACGGATTCCAGAAGCTAAAGACAATGTACTGGAAGAATTAATTACAAGTGCAACTGATAGGATTCTTTTGCGCATTGGTAAAGATGCGTTACCAACAAAACTTGAAACTATTGCCGTTGAAATCGTCACAAAAATGTATAGACGTCTGTTATATGAGGGTATTTCAAGCGAGTCAGCAGACACTTTGAACGTATCTTTCATTGAAGATATTTTTTCAGAATACGAGGAAGAATTCCAGCGCTGGATAAAACTGGATGACGAAGCTGAAGGAAAAAATAAACTGAAAGTGAGGTTTATTTGATGCAATGGTTACCAGTTAAATTAACAAGCAAGTCAACAAGCGAAAACACAGATGAGCTTGGAAATCCTATCTATGGAACAGTCGAGTATGACGGCTATATTGGGCGTTACACTGAATTTAGTCAGGCGGATTTCCAGATGCTTGGATATGAAACATATTCAGACGTCCGAAAGATACTAATTCCGAACATTGATAGGACAAAAGCAAAGTCAGTTACTAAAATAACAGTAGAAGACGAAGTATATAACGTAGATATTTACAAAGATTTAAGAAAATACGGACTATTTTATATTTCGAGGTACCGAAAATGAGCACAAGCGGGTTTGAAAGCTTCTTGAATAAACTTGATAATACTGATAGTATTAAAGCAGGAGTTGATAAAGCTGTAGCTGATTCACTCACAAGAATGTATAACCGAGCTTCCAAGCGTCCATATACTCCAATTGATACTGGTGAATTGAAAAATTCACGGACTAAAACAAGGGTTACTAATGGAAGTGGTGAATTCGGTTATAATAAAGTTTATGCAAGGCGTGTTGAATACGGCGGAAGAGACAAAAAAGGTCGCTATATTGCGCCACGAAGATACTTGCAAAGCAACGTTAATTTGGAAAAAACACAATTTCCGAATGATTTAAGGAAGGCACTAGAGGATTAACGGACTATGTTAAGGAAGCTTGGTTTGGTAGACTTCCATAAAGCTTTAAAAGGAAACATTGAGCACTTCACAAATAAGAAAGCCTATGATTATGTGCCAGACGGTGCACCAGCCCCGTTTTATGTAATTGAGGTTGTGGATAAGTACCCCGAAGACACAAAAGTAATGTGGGCTGAAGTGTTTAGTGTTTGGGTTCATGCAATCGCAGAGGAAAATGAATCAAAAATTGGTGTTTATAATCTAGTCCAAGAGCTTGAAGAAGCTCTTACTATGGAACTTGATTTGCCTGAAGGATTTGAATTACTTCGCCAAAACCAAACGGGCATTCAGTCTTTACAAAAAGATGAATCTGGTGAATGGCACGCAATTGTTACTTATGACTTTAAAGTAGCTTATGGATTTAAGTCTAAAATTTAATAAAGAAAAGGAATTTTAAAATGGCAGAATACGAAAATGGAGCATATTGTAATTTTGACAGCTCTACTACTAAAGCAGTTGCTGGTAAAGATATTATCTTAGCTGTATTTGATGCAACAGGAACTGACTTGCTAGCTATTAGCGGGCAAAAAGGATTGACGATCAATCGCTCAGCTGATTCTATCGAGGTTACCTCTAAAGATACGCAAGGTGGGTGGAAGTCTAAAATTGCTGGGATGAAAGAATGGTCAGTTGATAATGATGGTTTCTATGTTCCATCACACGCTTCACATAAAGCACTTGGTAAAGCATTCCAAAATAGTGACCCAGTCTGCATCAAAATTGTAAATGGTAAAACAAAAGTTTCAATGTTTGGCGGACTTGCTTATGTAACTGACTACTCACTTGAAGCGCCATACGATGACGGTATGACGTATTCAATTTCCCTTGATGGTAATGGAGCGCTAGTTGACTTCTCATTGGTAGACAGTAATACAAGCACACAAATGCCACAAGGAATGGAATAATAAATAGGAGAGGTTTTAAATAAAATGGCAGATATTATCACAGTTGACGAAAAAAATTACACGCTAAAATATAACGAGCAAGTTATTGAAACGATTGAAGCTATCACAGGAAAAGGATTTATGGAGATTCTTATCGACAAAAAACCAGTGTTAGCTCTGGCTGATTTGAAGCAATATATTTCTAATGCTCTTTACTCTGAAGAAGGTGGTAAAATCCCTCAAGTTCAAGGCGTTAAGATTTATGAAGCACTGCTTCATTCAAAAGGGTACATGTTCTTGAACATGCTTGTTATTGAATCTATTCAACGTGATTGCCCTTTTTTCTTCCTAGCCAACTAGTTGAATTTGAATACTTCGGAGACAATTCGGGTGAAGTTGATGAATCGTACAATGACCTCGCAAAGGGTTATGAGCGAGACATTGACTTCGCTTTTTTCTTTGTTAATTTTGGCACTTCTAAACGGGACTTCATGCAATTAACTAAGCGTGAAAAGATTTTTATCCGCAAAGCTTGGGAAGAGAAAGAAGTTAGGGAAAGTACGTTCATGCGTAACGCAGTTATGAATGCAGTCGCTAACGCTATGAGAGATAAGAAAACACCGTTTAGGGACTTGTGGAAGAAAAAACAAAGACCAGTTGACTTTGATGAGGTCGAGGTTAATCTGGATGTTGTCGAAGAAAGTAATAAAACTGACGAATTCGACTGGGTGGCAGAAATTTACAAAGCAAATGGTTTTAACAAACCTATAGAAAGAGGTAATTAATGGCTGATTATACATTAAGTGCCAAGGTCACTGCGGACATTAGTTCGCTAGAAAAATCATTCAAGAGCGCTCAAGATAGCGCTAAGAGTTTACAAAAAAGCCTTGATAGCCTAGATTCTGGTAGCGGTTTTAAAAACCTAGGGTCTAGTCTTGATAGCGTAGGTTCAAAAATAACAAGCGTTGGTGACAGTATTAGTGCAGTTTCGGACAAAGTTAGCTCAGTTGGTGATTCGATGACTGGTATGTTTACAGCTCCAATTGCAGCCGGGCTTACTTCCATTGTTTCCGCAGCAGCTGACATTGAACAGTCAATCGGCGGTGTAGAAACATTGTTTAAAGATAGCGCTGGAGACGTTGTAATGAATGCGACTCAAGCATTTGCCACAGTAGGGATTAGCGCTAACGAATACATGGAGCAAGTAACTTCGTTCTCTGCCAGTTTGTTACAATCTCTAGGCGGAGATACTGCCAAAGCTGCCTCTTATGCGGATAGAGCAATGAAGGACATGTCCGACAATGCCAACAAATTCGGTACAGATATCGAAAATATTCAAAACGCTTACCAAGGTTTTGCAAAACAAAACTACACCATGCTTGATAACTTAAAACTTGGCTATGGTGGTACTAAAGAAGAAATGCAACGGCTTATTGCTGATGCAAGCAAGATGACTGATGTACAAGAACAACTCGGTGTGACCGTTGATAGTAGTAGTATGTCATTCGGAAATATTGTCAACGCTATTTCTGTCATGCAACAAAGTTTAGGAGTTACAGGAACAACTGCCAAGGAAGCATCTACAACCGTTTGGGGTTCGTTTAATCAAATGAAAGCTGCAGCCATTGACTTTGCAGCAAGCCTAGGGCAAGAAGATGCAGCTATCGAGGTAACATTTGATAATATGTATCAAAGTGCTCTTGCTTTTGCAACAAACGTAAAAGGTGTTTTGAAAAATGTTTGGGGCAATCTCCCGTTGACAGAATTCCAAAAAACGCTTATTGCAACGGTGGCAGTAGCTGGACCAGTATTGTCTATACTTGGTAGAATTGGGAGCGCCATTGGTGGAATGGCAAGCGGTATAGGAGCTGTAACTAAAGGTTTTGGGTCATTATCAACCTGGTTCGGTACATTAGTAAGTAATGCTGGTGGATTGTTACCTTTGTTGTCTGGTTTAGTTACTCCTTTGTTGGTTATCGCTGGTGTAGCAGTCGGAGTCGTTGCTCTAGTCACTGCGTTCCAAAACCTATATAATAGTTCTGAAAGTTTTAGGACAAGTGTAGACACGTTAGTTTCTACTGTCCAAGAAAAGTTCAGTCAAATTCTTGCAGCTATTCAACCAATGATTGGACCTATTCAAGAAGCATTCACAGCTATTTGGGAAGCTATTGTGGGCGTATTTGAAACATTGTTGCCTTACATTGTTCCTATTATCACAAATATTATTTCAGTTGTTGCTGACGTTATCACGGCAATTATTAATATTGTTACACCGATTGTTACAATTATATCTGGTATTATCCAAGCAATGGTTGACGTCATTAGTCCAATTATAAACGGAATTGTTCAAGTCTTTGGGGCTGTTATCGCAGGTGTCACTGGACTATGGTCTGCATGGTCTGGAACGGTTGGCGGAATTATTCAGAAAGTAGCCGATAAAGTCCAAGATGTAGCTGGAAAAATTAAAGATTTCTTTAAAGGCGCTTTTGACGCAGTCGCTGGTTGGGCTAGTTCAATATTCGGAGGCATTGCAAACACTATTACAAGTGCATTTTCTGGTGCTATGAGCGGTGTCAAAGGTATTATTAACACTGTAATAAACGGTATGAACGGCGCTACTGGGATCATGAATAAAATTCCAGGGGTTAACATTCCTAAAATTCCAAACTTGCTACATGGTACGGATAACTGGGCTGGTGGATTCGCTCGTATGAACGAGGGCGGGCGTGGGGAACTTACGTACTTACCAAGCGGTACGGTCGTAGTGCCTCACGATATCTCGATGAAATATGCAAGAGAAGCTGGACGAAGCAATAACGTTGTTGCAATTTCAAGTGGTAATGATACAAGTACAATTCTTTCAGCTATCAAATCGATAGCAGACCGTCCAAATGTTTTCAATGTCAACGGGCGCAGGTTCGCAGTAGCAACGGCTGACGATTACTCGACTGTAAACCAAAGAAATGATATGATAGTAAATAGGATGCGAGGAGGACTTTAATAGATGGTTTTAATGACTTACAACGGCAAAGACCTATCTGAATTGATTACAGTTCAAGAAGTCTTGCGAAACGTTGGAAATGAGAGGAGCGTCACTACTGACGACTCCCCCTCACTTGGGGTTAACATTACGCAGTTGAAAACTTCGGCGAAGATTATCTCAGTAAGCTTTTACATGAAGAATAAATTTAATAAGTACGCTTTGAACCAAGACAAGCATACTCTGGCTGGTATTCTAAACGTTGACGAGCCGGTCAAAATTACGTTTGATGATGAACCTGACAAGTATTATATCGGTTACGTGCAAGGTTTACCAGACATTGAAGAACCGATTGCATGGTTGTCGGTTTTAAAAATGGAGCTTATCATTCCAGACGGAGTGGCGCACAGCTCGACATATAGAATTTTTAGCGACTATACCTATACATCTTTGGTACTTAATGTTGACACTGGTGAGCAAATTTTAAACAATGCAAGCGGACCATTTAAACCAAATAGAAACCCAACAGATGGCTTCGATAATTATGAATACTACAATACGACTAACGTATATATGGAAAAAGGTAAGACGTATGCCATCAAAGCTGAAACCGATGGTGTTTTCTCTGGTCAGCACAACGTTAAAACAGAAAGCGACAATGTTGTTCTCTGGCTAGCTCCGTATGGACATTCGGTTGGTTGGGATAGTGACCATAAAATCGTTTCTGATTCAAATACTTCAACAGGTACTTCTTTCTACTGGGATAAACCTAGCGGTAATTATGTTTTGCGAGTCAATACCTATCACAAAAGTGGAAGCTTGCTAAAAACAGTTAGGAACGTTAAACTGGTAGAAACTGGCGCTGGAACAGGTAGCACGATTGAAATCACTGGTGAGAACAAGTTAAAAAATAACTTAGGACCGTTCACACCAAACAAGAATCCAACTGACGACTTCGATAATTATCAAGTTTATGATAACACGACTATTTTTCTAGAAAACGGCAAGCAATATCTTATCAAAGCTGAATCCAATGGTACTTTTAGCGACGTTCACCTTCCAAATGTTGAAAGTGATAGGATTGTTCTCTGGGTTGTTAATGATAGACGTTCAGTTAACCAAATTGTAAGTAGCCCTAAAACTGGAACAGATGGTACATTGATAACTTGGACGTATCCGACAGCTACATACAGGTTGCGTGTTAATTCTTATCATAGAACACCCGACAAGACCATTTCAAATGTAACAATTGTTGAGCGTGGGAAAGAAGTTGGTTATTTCAAAATGGATATTTTGAATAACGGGAATGTTAAAGCTCTGCCAATTATCGATTTCAAGACACGCTCGGACAACGGTTATTATGGGATAGTTAATCAACTTGGGGCGATGGGTGTTGGTGACCCCGAAGAGCAAGACGGAGTTGTTAAACAATTCTCTGAAACGCTATATAATTTCAAATATGGTGAAGCAAGAAAAGCTTTAGAAGCTAGTTATATTAACGAAGCAGTAACAAATGACCCATATTCATTACAAATCTTTAATGAGCCAGTAATTGAAAATGCTTTTGGATATGACCATATTAGTCATAATCATGACAATAGCGTTCCAGCTGGAAAGTTAAGTGTTAGCTCTGTTAGTTTTGACCTTGTTAGCGACAGACCCGAAGACGATGGCAGTCTATATGAATACGTTGAATGGAAACAACTCTTCTGGAGCGGTCAAGATGGTGATGCAGGTTGCTTAAAAGTTAGCGTTTCAGATGAAGACGGAAACTTTATTTATGGTGTTGAAACAATTAAGCGCAAGAATGGACTGGTTACAGATTTTAACTTTATCAGCTCTGATGGTAAAGGTGGTTATCGACTCAATGAAATTTCAACATTCTTAAGTACACACCGTCCAGACCAAAATCCATTTTGTGACGGCTTGGGAATGGCTAAGTTTGCAAGAAATAATGATAGCGTTGACGTCTATTGGCGTGGTAAAATGATAAACTTTTCTACTCCAAACTTGAAAGATAAGAAAGCTTTCAAAGTTCACTTCACATTGATTTCTTACCCCAATAAAGTAAAAGTGCGACATATGTATTTTGATGCGTTCATCATACGTAACTCACGAAGTAATTACATAGCAGATAGCCCTAATAGATATTTTAGTGGTTCAAAGTTAACGATTAACTCAGAGAATAGAACTATTCAACAAAATGGGAACTATAGCTTATCTCAAAAAATAATCGGAAGTGATTTCAACACTATTCCAGTTGGAGAGAGTACACTTGAATTTTACACGTCAAGCTGGTCTGCTGACTTCCCTGAAATCACCGTTAAATTTGAGGAGAGGTACTTATAAAATATGAAAATTAATGTCCATAATAAGAATTTAGAATTGATTGGTATACTTGACAACGATAGTCAGTATACTATCAATTATTCTGAAGACAAGTGGACTCGTACGCTGGCAACTGGTTCATCTGTTTACGAGTTCACAGCTTTTTACAAAAAACTAGATTATGCAGATGAGTATTCTAATCCATTTAACAACTTAAAAGTTGGTAATTACGTTTCGTTTAAATATAATGGCGAAGACTTTCTTTTCAAAATTATGAGTACCGAGAAAAACGGTAAAGAAGTTTACTGTTATTGTGAGAACTTAAACCTCGAACTTCGTAACGAGCTTGTCGGTTCTTTCGACTCTTCAGATAAAGCGAAAACTCTTGAAGATTACATCAAAGAAATGAAGCTGCTCGAATATACCAATATGAGCATTGATATCAACGAAGTAAATCAATTGTCTAAAAAATTGTCTTTCACAAATGATGAGACAAAATTGGCTAGATTATTAAACCTTTTATCTGAATTTAGGGCAGAACATAGATTTTTCACAAAGCTGAACCCAAACGGAACTATTAAGGAATTTAAGCTTGATATTTTCAAGAAACAAAATGCTGACGGCGAAGGTGGCTACGGTAAGAAAGTTGAAGATGTCATTCTTCGTAAAGGTGTAAACGTTCAAAGTGTCAAAGAAAAAGAAGAAATCTTAAACTTATGGAATGCTACTCGACCAGTCGGCAAGAAGACGATTCAAAGGGTAGAGCTTAAGAAAACTCCAGTAAAGAATGAAGAGCAAGTTGTCGTAAGTAGCAATATAATTAACTCAAACGGCACTTTGTCAATCGAGAATATTCAGACAATCTTAAAATTATGTTATGAGTATCGAATCTTGCCGTCTGGTGTTATTTCCCAACTTTATCTCGAATCATTTTGGGGTAATTCAAATGTAGCTAGAGTAGATAATAACTGGTCTGGGATGACGTGGACGGGAAATCCTAATAGACCATCTGGAGTTGTCGTTTCGCAAGGTAGCGCTCGCCCTTCAAATGAGGGTGGCTATTACATGCACTTTGCAAACATGTCTGACTTCTTCAAAGACTATTTTTATCTTCTTGCTAAACAAGGCATTTATAACGTAGCTAACAAGAACAATATTTCAGACTACACAAGAGGACTTTTCAGAGTCGGTGGAGCTACATACGATTATGCTGCAGCTGGATATGACCACTATAATAGTTTGATGGCAAGCATTCGCAATGGTATTAACGCGAAAAATGGAAACGTCCTAGATACGTATGATAATGACTGGAATAATCCTACAGTTGTCACAACAACAACGACTGTTGAACAGAAAGGTGCTCCTAACACAAAACGTGTATTATCAGAGCTCGCTTCGATGGTTGGTAGAACTCTAGGAAATGGCCAATGTTACGGGTTGACTTCTTGGTATTCTAACAAGCTAGGAGGCGCTGGGTTAGGAGCTGGTATTGGAGGGTTCTCAGGGCTTATCGGCTCTGGTATTCGTGCTTGCGATATCGGTACAGATTACAATTGGCCTGCTTTCGGTTGGGCTGTAGACGGTGGTAGCGCTTTTAATACCAATTTAGTAGCTGGTGCAATCATTAACATTAAAGCCAATTACGGTGCACCGTGGTATTCTGGATATTACGGGCACACGGCAGTAGTTGAAAGTGTTAACGGTGACACCATTACAATTCTTCAGCAAAATTATGCTGGTGCTCAATATGTAACACGTCAAAAGTATCAAAAAGGCGATATCATATCTTCAATTCAAACGATTGTCCATCCACCAGAACTGGCTTCAGGTGGTCGTGTTGAAGGTACTGGGAACGTTGTTATTAAAGAAGATGGTAAAGACAAATATGTCAATTTGGATTTACCAACTGATGTGAAAACTACTGAAGAAACTATTGATATCTACATTGATAGCAACTTAACCCGTTATTGGTATGACAAAAACAACAACCTTGAATTTCACTTAGCCAATGGTGCGCTCTATGCGGACCAATCGGCACAAGCGTTCCCAACAACTTTCACTAGCTATGACGGTACTGACAAATGGATTAGACGAGATTTTGAGTATCAAGTTGACAGTGAAGAAGAATTAATAGATGTTGCGCTTGCTGATTTAAAAGCCAATTGTTATCCAAGCTTGAGCTATGAAATTAAAGGCTTCTTTCAAACGGATATCGGAAACACACATATTATCGAAGACCCAGACTTCGAGCCGATGCTTACGCTGAGAGCGCGCGTGACAGAACAAGAAATTTCATTTTCAAATACAGATAATAATAAAACCACTTTCTCAAATTATGCCAAATTAAATTCTGATGTACCAGATACTCTTGCAAACAGACTTCAACAATTGATAGATGCTTCTATTCCATACGAAATCAGGGTTTCCGCTTCAAACGGCACATCTTTCAAAAATAACGAGGGCGAAAGCGAAATCACTGTTGAATTATTAAGAACTGGAATTACTCAAGAAGCTGAATTTATTTTCAAAAGTGGCGACTCAATTGTTGGTAAAGGTACAAAATTACTTGTCAAAGCCACAGATTTTGAAAATGTGTTTAATTTGACTATTGAAGCATATGTAAATAATTCATTAGTTGCAGCCAAACCTCTAACTTTTACTGATGTCGAAGACGGTGAACAAGGACCGCAAGGGCCGCAAGGACCTCAAGGGCCACAAGGACCTAAAGGTGACAAAGGTGATGACGGTATTGCTGGTAAAGACGGTGTAGGTTTGAAATCCACAGTCGTTACTTATGGAATAAGCGCATCTGAAACTACACAACCAACTAGCTGGACTGCTCAAGTACCAACGTTAACAAAAGGTAATTACTTATGGACTAAGACTGTATGGACTTACACCGATAACACATCTGAGACTGGATATCAGAAAACTTATATTGCCAAAGATGGTAATGACGGTAACGATGGAATAGCTGGTAAGGATGGTGTTGGAATTAGTTCAACTACCATTACTTACGCTTCAAGTTCATCAGGTACAACTGCTCCTAGCTCAGGTTGGACAGCAAGCGTTCCGAATGTAGAACCGGGTAAGTATTTATGGACTAAAATGGTCTGGATTTATACTGACAATACAAATGAAACTGGATACTCCGTAGCTCGAATGGGAGCAAATGGTACAGGTCATTTAACAACTTGGACTTTTTATAAGTTGTCAAATTCAACTTCGGCTCCTCAAGTCGTTCCTATCGGCTCATCTACTAACCTAAGTCATTTAGGTCCTAATAATGCTTGGACTCCTTATAAGGAATTGAGTGGAGGTTCGGGAGGATGGAATTTAATTGATTTTGATAAAATTGCAAAATCAAATATTATTCCAGATAAGCCCTTTACCTGGTATTTAGAGGCAAGTTTTGATGGAGCTTCAAACTTCAATAACTCAACTGATTTTAATATCAGGTTTGAAAACTGGTATGTCAATTCTGCAGGCTCAAACGTTTACAATCCGCTAGGAACTAGAGATTTTCAAGCAAATAAATTTTCAGCTACAAATGATACTAGCGTCAATAACTATTTCAGTCAATCCATTACTTGGACGGTTCCTAGAGCAGTTTATGATGCTATCCCTGAAGGAGGATTTCTCAACCTTCGTATTAGGATTGACCGATTCACTAAACTTTTCTATCACGCCAAGAATTCCTATGTTACTTATGGAACAGTTCCTAGCGACCCTGCTCAAAGAGGATTAGGAAACTATTCAACCTATGGATGGAAAGCTAGTCCTGAAGCGGTGACTCAAGCATTACCTTACTTATGGATATATCAAGTTCAGCTCTATGATAACGGCAAGGAGGTAGCAATTCCTCCTACACTTATCGGTGCACAAGGAATACAAGGACTTCAAGGTCCAAAAGGCGACCAAGGTATTCAAGGTCCTAAGGGAGCTGACGGTAAAACACAGTATACACATATCGCTTACGCAGATAATGCAACTGGTGGTGGATCTAGTCAAACTGACCAGAATAAAGCTTATATCGGTATGTACGTGGATTTTACAGAAGCTGATAGCAACGACCCTACGAAATATCGTTGGACAAAATGGAAAGGTTCTGATGGTGCACAGGGTATACCTGGACCGAAAGGCGCAGACGGTAAGACGCCATACATTCATTTCGCTTATGCCGATGACGATAAAGGTACTAACTTCAGTTTAACTGACAAGAATCAGCAGTACCAAGGTTACTACAGCGACTACACGGAGGCTGATAGTAGCGACTACACAAAATACAAGTGGGTTGACAGGTTGGCGAATGTTAAGATTGGTGGTGATAATTTAATCACTAACTCAGCTTTCCCAGAGAATATCAACAATTGGGGTTACTGGGAAGCTTCACAGGCAAACGCAAATCTGGCCGTTTCTACTCATGGATTTTACTATAACAGCACAAGAAACCTATTTAGGCTAAACAACAACACTAATACCGGTGTTCCTGCATCAACAAAACGTTTTCCAGTTAAACGTAACGCTGATTATTCTCTCAATATTCAGACGTTTGCCACTGGAAATATCAAGGGACTTACTATTTATTTTCTTGGCCGAAAGTCAAATGAAACTGACAAAACATTTACTAAAGTTGTAAACGTCAAAACATATACTGGCTCACCATCGACTACACAAGTTGTTAAATGGCATCTGACATTTAACTCTGGTGATTGTGATGAAGGTTTCATCCGTATAGATAACAATGGAACGACTAACGGCAATACATCATCACTATTCTTCGCAGAACTAGACTGCTACGAGGGTACTACTGATAGAGCGTGGCAAGCGTCACCAAAAGACGCTCAAGAACAAATCGATAGCAAAGCAGACCAAACGCTAACACAAGACCAGCTTAATGCGTTGTCTGAGAAGAACAACCTTATCAAAGCCGAAATGGAAGCCAAAGCGAGCGTTGACATGGTTAACCAATGGATAACAGCTTATCAAAACTACGTCAAAGCTAACGATGCAGATAAAGCCAAATCGGAACAAGCTTTGAAAGACGCTTCAGAACGAATTTTGGCGATTAGATATGAAGTCGATAATTTTAAAGTTGTTTGGAATGCGATTGATACATACATGAGCTTTCAAAACGAAGGCTTGATTATCGGTAAAAAAGACGGTTCGGCTTATGCTAAGTTTAGCAATGACCGCATTAGTCTATTCTCGGGTAGCAGCGAGGTAATGTACATTTCGCAAGGTACGTTAAATATTGCTAACGGTATTTTTACGAAAACGATTCAAATTGGACGTTTTCGCTTTGAAACACATCCAGCAGATGCAGATATGCTGGTCGTAAGATTCGTAGGAGGTTAATATGGCAACAGCTCAATTCAGCGGTCAATACGGGAATAATATGTCTCTTGAGCTAATAGCTGAGAGAACTGGACAAGATATTGCAGGAAACAGTAGCACAGTGCGTGTTACTGGCTACTTGCATACAAATGGTTATGCGTCCGTTTGGGGTGTTACTAGTGGTACAACTGCAACAGTTAATGGCACAGCAACTACTGTTCATCCAGTTATTAATATTGGCGCTAATTCTACGCAGAAAGTCTTCGATAATACGTACACAATCGTTCACAACGATGACGGCACGAAAACAGTCGGTATTGGGTTATCTGTTTCAATCAACGCTGGGGGATATGGAAGTTCGATGGTCGCTTTCGACCTTCCTCTTCCAACAATCCCACGAGCTAGTACTGGAAACGTGGCGGCTACTGAACTAGGTAAAGTTGCGACTATTACAATTGACCGCAAGAATAGCAATTTTAAACACACCTTGCGTTACAACTGGGACGGTTTAACTGGAACAATTGCAACAAACGTTGACACATCTTGCGACTGGGTTTTGCCACTTGATTTTGCTAACACAGTTCCGAATGCGGATTACCATTGGGGAACGGTATACATTGACACATACAGCGATAGCACTAAGATAGGCACAAAAGAAGCAGTATTTAATGCTAATATCCCAGCTAGTATGAAACCAACACTTAGCAGTATAACGCTTACAGATACAAATACAGCGGTTAAGAACCTGTTAAACACGGCTAACACATTCGTACAAGTTATGTCAAACGTACAAGTGACATTCAACGGTGCTAGTGGCACTTATGGCTCAACTATTTCAAGTTATCGGGCTGAAATATTAGGGAAGAATCAAAACACAAATTCGAATAATGGGCTACTTGGAATGATGAATTTCAATGGTTCAGTTACAATTCGAGCAACTGTCACTGACAGCCGTGGAAGGACATCGGACCCAGTTGACGTTAACGCAACGGTACTTGAATATTTCACGCCACAGTTGACGTTCTCTGCAAGTCGTAGTGGTTCTTCTAGCACTACTGTTACCGTTACTAGAAACGCAAAAATTGCACCTTTAACTGTTGGTGGTAATCAAAAAAACACGATGAAGCTGACTTTTAAATACAAAGAGCATTCAGCTACCAGTTTTACAACAGATACAGGCAGCGCAGGTGGAACATGGACGACTATAAGCAATTTGACTAATTCGAGCGCTAATTTAGGAGCCACTTTCAGCGTTTTAAAAAGTTATGACATCATCGGAACGGTTGAAGATTCTTTTACAAGTTACGAATTTTTGGTTACAATTGGAACCGAGAGTTTTCCACTTGCTCTAAAGGTGGACAGAATGGGGCTCGGAAAGTTGCCAGAACAGTCCGGTATCATCGATAGCGCTTGGCAATATTACTATGATAATAAACCTATCCAACACCATAAGTTAACTAATAACGATGGTACAGCTATCCCGCTAGATGAAGGTACAGACTTAGATAACGTTACTAAATGCGGATTCTACAATGGTTACAATCTTTTGCATGGCCCTACTGGCAATGGTGCTCACGGTTGGAAATATATTCGTGTAAGTCAGCACACGTATAGCGCAGACTATGTTTTGCAAGAAGCTATTGACTTTAATGGAGCTATATCAGCTTATCGGGTTAAAAATGGTGGAACGTGGAAAGGCTGGCAATATTATGCTGTTCAAAACACAGTCGCCAATTTTACCGCAGTCAATCAGACTAAGGTGTATAGCCAAACAATAGCGATGCCGTTTTCAAACACAGCCACAGTCACAAGAATTGGGAATCAAGTGCAACTAACGTGGAACAGAGCAATATCTAACTTTAGTGTTGGTTATGAGTATACTAAAATGGTTGAAACTGTGCCTACTGGATATAGGCCAGCTTGTGAGGCTCATATGCCTTTGGGCGGTAATATTGCGAATAGTGTAGGTAGCCACGCTATCATTCATTTAGGCACTGACGGAGCTGTTCGCATGACCGTAGCTGCGCAAGGCAACCGAGTGTGGTCTGGCACAATAACTTACTTAACATCTGACCCATTCCCAGCTGGTTAGAAAGGATAATATATGAAACTAAAATTTGGTTCAAAGTCGCAAGAATTTGAGCAAGACGGCACTGTTAAAGGTACGAAGGTTATTTTGACAAACGACGATGGCGCCGTCTATCCCGTTTTGTTAGAAGCTGAAAAAATCAGCTTATCTAACGCAGATCTTGAAAAGTTAGCGCTTGACGTGGTTTATCAAGAAAACTTCCCACAGCGTGCCGAAAATGAGAAATTCAACGAAATCACAAAAGAACTTGCAAACTACAAAGAAAATTCTGGAGTAGCACAAGCTACTTTATTAGATGTTGTCACTCAACTTTATGACAAAGGAGTGCTGACTGATGAAACTACTACACAAAATTAAAGATAAAATAGAAAGAGTAATAGACATGATGATTAAACTTTACGCAATTAACGTTATCTCAGGAAACTACCCATATGCCAAAATTCCAAAAGTGCTGAAACCAAAAGTAAAAGCACAAATCGCTTTAATGGTTGAAGATGATGAACTTTTAGCAGAGTTGACACAAGAAGCCGCTGAATAAAAATTAGGAAGCGGTGGAGATTATGCATAACGAATTCTTTGCAGGAGTATTCTCGTTGATTGCAAGTTTGGTGGGCACGTTTGGTGGTATTATCACGAGCACAAAATTAACCAACTATCAAATCAATGAATTGAAGAAACAAGTCGACAAACACAACGGTGTCATCGAGCGCACTTTTAGACTAGAAGAGCATAGCAGGTACGTTGATGAACGTATTTCACGACTTGAAAGCGAGGTTGAAAAATGAAAAAGTATTTTGAAAAACTGGGAGTTAAAGTTTTAAAAACGGTGGCGCAGTCAGCAGTCGGAGCCATCGGCGCTAGTACATTAATTAGTCAAGTCGATTGGAGAGTTGTTATTTCAACCGCTCTTCTATCAGGCCTTGTTTGTATTTTGACAAATCTGTCTGATTTGAAAGAAGGTGAATAAACTTGGTAACACAAAATGAATTCTTAGCTATTGCTAAGTCTAAGTTGAATCAGCGGGTAACCGTTGATACAAACCCTTACGGCGGCCAATGTGTCGCTTATATTGATGCTTGCATTCGTGAAGCTACAAACGGGGCTAAGAACATGGCTTACACAAACGCTGTAGACGGGCTTTCAAAGGCTAGGCAATTAGGGTACGAGGTATTTACTTCTGGAACTCCACAAGCTGGTGACGTGTATGTTATCGCGACCTCTCTGGCGCAACAAGGCCACACATTCGGCCATATTGGTATTTGCTTAGAAGCGAAAGAAGACCAATATATCATCGGCCTGGAGCAGAATGTAGACGGCAACGCTGACGCTCTAACCAACGGCGGTTGGGTTCGCCAAGTAAATAACACTTGGGGCTCAGATGGCTCACTATACAACAACTATATACACTATCCAAGTGGCTACCTAATTGGCTGGTTCAGACCTTGGCATGGAGCAACTAGTGATTCACACAAAAAAGAAGAAAAAGAAGAGGTTAATTTAATGCAAGAACTTATTGAATTGTACGCAGTAGAAGAACTCGGAACTGTTTTTATTGCAAACTTGGCAGCTGGAACTATCCACGGGCTTACAGGCGAGGAATACCAAGCTGTTAAAGCACACCACAAATTCCGAACTGGAAAAGAGATTTATGAAGAAAAAGTTCCAACTAAGAAGAAGCTAGAGTTGTATAAAAAAACTTATGGGCTTAAAGAAATTTAAATAACAATATACTTAAAAAGAAGAGGAAACAAGACTTGGATCTTGGCTCATGATGAGTTTATGGCTAGCTTTTGCTAGCCCTTTTTTGTGCAAAAATAGACCAGCTGTTTGTTGTTTCGTACTGGTCACGACCAGCTAAATTAGTTAACCAGATAAGTAATGACCACCAAGTACGTGGTCAAAACCAGCTAATGACCAGCTTACGTGGTCACCTCAAAACATTGATTTATAGAGCTTTTATAGTATA
>ERZ773269.748-NODE-748-length-36746-cov-9.422202_pt1 | contig 36746 bp, 29 predicted proteins | sample MGYA00511958_ERZ773269 | MGnify/ENA primary metagenome ERZ773269 (study PRJEB29015, sample SAMEA2737761) | human gut metagenome | biome: human gut; feature: human-associated habitat; material: faeces | place: China | collected 2012 ... | reverse complement strand
TTGATAAGCACTATTTTTTTAGCCACAAGTGTTACAAAAAAGCTTGACCACAACAATGGAACGGGCAAAGCTGGAAAGCGAGCTGAAAGACATTCAGCGGCTGGTTGACCGTATCCCACCGGAGGTGCTGGCAGAATTGAAACGGCAGCAGCAACACACAAGGGAACGGTGATCGATGACAGAAAACATTTCACGCCGCAGCATGACGGAACTGCACTTTGAAAACTAAATACGGAGGTACTATGGAGCATATCAGATACAAGAAAGAAACCGAAGTCGTGACTTTTCAGGGAAAGGAAATCACGCTGGAAAATCTCTCCCCGGTGTTCACGCCGGAGCAGGAAGCGGCAAAACGCCGGGAGCTGGAACAGCAGCTTTATGAGGTGTTCCGCAAGTATGCCGACAAACGGCAGAGTGAGGAAGCCGGGGCATAAGGTTTTCCAAAGCCATCGTTGATTTGCGGGGCTGCTGGCGGTATAATAAAGCTGTCAGCAGCTCCGTTTCTTTTTTAAGAAAAGGAGCGACAATATGAATAATCGAATAGACGCAATCTATGCAAGACAATCGGTGGACAAAAAGGACAGCATTTCCATTGAAAGCCAGATTGAATTTTGCAAATACGAGTTGAAAGGCGGTAACTGCAAGGAATACACAGACAAGGGGTACAGCGGCAAGAACACAGACCGTCCGAAGTTTCAAGAACTGGTGCGGGACATCAAGCGGGGCTTGATTGCAAAGGTCGTGGTTTACAAGCTCGACCGTATCAGCCGTTCCATTCTGGACTTTGCCAATATGATGGAGCTGTTCCAACAGTACAATGTAGAGTTTGTGTCCTCTACGGAAAAGTTTGATACCTCCACCCCGATGGGGCGGGCGATGCTGAATATCTGTATCGTGTTCGCCCAGCTTGAACGGGAAACTATACAGAAGCGGGTGCAGGACGCATGGTACTCCCGCTGTCAGCGGGGCTTCAAAATGGGCGGCAAAACGCCCTACGGATTTCGGACAGAGCCTTATGTGATGGACGGGGTGCGCACAAAGAAGCTGGTAATAGAGCCAACCGAAGCGGCCTTTGTCCGGCAGATGTATGAGATGTACGCTGACCCGCAGGTATCGCTGCATGACATTACAAAGAAGCTGACGGCGGACGGTATGCGTACTTATCATGGCAGGCTGCTGTCAAGGGCTACTTTGAGCGTTATTCTCCGAAACCCGATTTATGTCATGGCTGACCTCGACATATACGAGTTTTACAAAAGCCAGGGGACGGATATTTACAATGACGCCGCCGACTTTGCCGGGACAAACGGCTGCTATTACTATCAGGGCAAGGGGAATACAGAGGATAAGCACAAGCACCTGCAAGGACAGACGCTGGTACTGGCTCCACATGAGGGGTTTATCCCATCGGAGCTGTGGCTGAAATGCCGGAAGAAGCTGCTTGCCAGCCACACTTACCAGCCCGCAAGGAAAGCCCGGAACACATGGATGGCGGGAAAAATCAAATGCGGGAAATGCGGCTATGCGCTCATGTCGGCGCACTCCAACGGTATTCTTTACCTGCGCTGCACCGTACATGCGGACAGCAAGGCGTGTCCTGGCTGCGGGTGCGTGAAGCTGCACGAACTGGAAGCGGTAGTCTATGGGGCGATGGTTAAAAAGCTGAAAGATTTTAAGACGCTGACAGGTCGGAACAAGGCTGCAAAAATCTCCCCGAAACTGACTGCAAAGCGGCTGGAACTGGCACAGGTAGAAAGCGAGATTGAAAAGCTGCTTGACACGCTGACGGGCGCAAACAATGTCCTGCTCTCCTATGTGAATGTGAAGATAGCAGAACTGGACGGGCGCAAGCAGGAACTTCTGGCGAGGATAGCGGAACTAACGGTGGAAGCCATTAGCCCGGAACAGGTCAGCCAGATTTCCGGCTACCTCGACACTTGGGAGAATGTATCTTTTGACGACAAGCGGCGTGTGGTGGATTTGATGATTACCACCATAGCCGCCACAAGCGATAGTTTGAATATCACATGGAAAATCTGACGGGCGGCACCCCTCCCGTCAGACCGTTGCCCTGTGTAGTCCCTTGTAAACTGTACTTTATTATATTACAAAATACTCTGACACATATAATGAGAGTGGGTTGGCACAAAGTAAATTGTGGGACAAAGGAACGTTATGTATAACGATAGCTGCAAATATTGCTGATACGGGCGTTTTGGCGTTCCCGGCCTGTTTCCCAGATAGTATTATGGGGTTTGTTCCGTTTGAAGGAGTTGCAAACACTAGATTTATAAAATACTGTTTTGATAGACTGCAACGTGATTGTAAACAAATTTCTCAGGGAACAGCACAGGATAATCTTTCATGGGAAAAGCTGTCAACCATCAAGTTCTGTATTCCAGAATATAAAGAACAATGCCGCATTGCAGACATTCTCTCTGCCTACGATGACCTGATTGAAAACAACCAAAAGCAAATTAAACTACTGGAAGAAGCAGCCCAGCGGCTTTATAAAGAGTGGTTTGTGGATTTGCGCTTTCCGGGGCATGAAAACACGAAAATTGTGGATGGCGTGCCGGAGGGGTGGAGAATTAGCTCAATTTATGATGTGTTCGATATAAAATATGGAAAAAATCTTCCGACTAGCAAGATTACAAAAGCAGGACAATATCCAGTGTATGGAGCTAGTGGTGTGATTGGATATTACAATGAGAAAAACTGTGATGATTATGCGACGTTAGTTACCAGCAGAGGAAATGGAAGTGGAGATGTTTTTAGAACGCATCATAAACAAAGTTATATAACAAACAATTCGTTCATTGCGCGTCGAAATGATAAAAATAGTTTTATAGAAAATGAATTTACATTCCAGCTATTTTCAAATACGGATTTCAAAAAATTGTGTACAGGTTCGGCACAACCACAGTTGACAAATACTTCTATACAAAAAATAAAAATTTTACTTCCGAATAGACAGCTGATTGAAAAATATCAAAGATGTACAATAGAGATGTCCGAGAAACAGGAAGCACTTTATCAAGAACAGCGGGCATTAACACAAGCACGAAACAGATTGCTTCCGAAGCTAATGAATGGAACAGTGGAGGTGTAATGATGCAAGATTGGATGACATGGGTATTTGATGGGATTGGTTCGACGATTTTTTCGTTAATCGCAGGAGCTTTGGTTGGTGGAGCGGCTGGTTATCAAATAGGTATTCGTAAAAATGTTAAACAAAAACAAACTGGTGGAAACAACATTAAACAACGACAGGAGTTTACATTGGAAAACGAAGATGTTTCTAAAGATGGTGGAAAAATAAAAAATAATTTTCAGCAGAGTCAAAAAGCTGGCGATAATGCAGAACAGGTACAGATTGGAGGGATAAAACGTGGGCCTTTTTAATTGGTTTCAAAGAGCGGGCAATAATAGCAACCAATATCATGTGGAAAATTTGACGGTAAATCAAGGAATAACAGAAGAGCGTGCGCGTGAAATATATAAAGAACTGATTCCGCAGACAATAAATGAGTATACTAAAGACGCGTATGCTTTGGCAAATGAACGAATTGAAAAGCTTGAGAATTCAATGCTGGAACGCGCAAAAACGGCACAAGAGATTATTCCTGCATTTTCTGATCCCGCGTTTCAGAGAATACTTCGTAAAGCACAGCAGGCTGCAACTGTGACAGATGAAAAAAGAGATTATGATTTATTAACAGAACTTTTGGTTTGTCATGTCGAAAAAGGAAAAGAAAAGAGAAACCGTGCGGGAATTGAAAAAGCGCTTGAAATTGTTGACAGGGTTGATAATAGGGCGCTTTGTGGGCTTACAGCAATACACGCATTTGAAACATTTGTTCCTATAACAGGAGATATGGAACAGGGATTGGAAGTGCTCGGTGGAATGTTTGAGAAATTGGAGTATGAAGAGTTTCCACAGGGAACAGACTGGATAGATCACCTGGATATATTAAATGCAGTTCGGATTTCTCCACTCGGTGGATTTAATAAATTGATAGAGTATTATCCTAAAAGACTGCAAGGCTATTCATGTGTCGGGATAAGAAAAGACTCCGAAACTTATAAAAAGGCAGTAGAAATGCTTCAGAACGTCAAATTGAATGAGGCAAGATGCTTAATTCCTAATAGTCTTTTGGATGGATATGTGAAGCTAAATATAAGGTCGAAAGAGCACATTCGTGAACTGATAATCAATTCTCCACAAGGAAACCGCGAGATCAATTCTGAAGAAGTAGCTGTTTTGGAATCTATATGGGATTCATACGATAGAACTGATTTGTTACAAAAGCAAGTCGACGAAGCGTTTGTACAACGTTGGGATTCCATAGAATCGCTCCGAAAGTTCCATGAATGGTGGGATACAATTCCTACAGGGTTTGATATTACATCCGCAGGGAAAATCCTGGCACATACAAATGCAAAGCGTTGCGACCCATCGTTGCCTGATTTGCTGTAAGGAGGAATAAAAAATGAGCCGCGAATACTCCGAAAATGTCCTTGTCCAGAACAGTGCAGGCAACTTGCTGCAAAATGTTCTGGGCTGGGAGGTCGTGCTGGCTTACAACTCCGAAAAGCTGGGGCCGGACGGGACGTTGGGCCGCATCAGCTATGGGGAAGTGCTGCTGACCCGGTATTTTCGGCAGGCGCTTTTGCGCTTGAACCCGTGGCTCACTCCGAACCAGCTGGACGAGGTGCAGAAGAAATTCACGGCGCACGTTTCCACCGCATCCCTGATGCAGATCAACGAGGAAAAGTATTTTCTGCTGCGGGATGGCATCCCGGTGACGGTCAAGCGGCCGGATGGCCGCACCGAAATCCGAAGCGCGACGGTGATCGACTTCAAAAACCCGGAAAACAATCATTTCCTCGCCGTAAAAGAAATGAAGATCCACTCGCAGCTGTACCGCCGCCGGACAGACATTGTGGGCTTTGTCAATGGCATTCCGCTGCTGTTCATCGAGCTGAAAAAGCCTACCGTGGATGTGCAGAACGCCTACATAGACAATTATCGGGATTACCTCGATACCATTCCGCAGCTGTTCTATTACAATGCCTTTCTTATGCTGTCCAATGGATTGGAAGCCAAGGTGGGCACGCTTGGCAGCAAGTACGAGTTTTTCCACGAGTGGAAGCGTCTGAAGGAGAGCGATGCAGGCAGCGTGGAACTGGAAACCATGCTGCGGGGCATCTGCGAGAAAAAGACTTTCCTCGATCTGCTGGAAAACTTCATCCTTTACGACCATTCCGGTGGGCGCACCACCAAGATTCTGGCCCGCAACCACCAGTATCTCGGCGTCAACGAGGCCGTCAGTGCTTACGAGAACCGCAAGTTAAAAGACGGCAGGCTGGGGGTGTTCTGGCACACGCAGGGGTCAGGCAAAAGCTACTCCATGGTCTTTCTGGCGCAGAAGATCCGGCGCAAGTTTGCAGGCTCGCCCACCATTGTGGTACTGACCGACCGTGACGAGCTGAACCGGCAGATCAGCGATACCTTTGAAAACTGCGGTCTGCTGGGCAAAACCAAGGCTTCGCAGTTCATTGCATCCAGCGGTGCAGACCTTGTAAAAAAGCTGCAGGGCAACCCCAGCTTTGTATTTACCCTGATCCAGAAGTTCAACCTGCCCAAGGAACCGCCCATCTACCCGGATCACGACATTCTGATTTTGTCGGATGAAGCCCACCGCAGCCAGTACGGCATTTTTGCAGACAACATGATGCACCTGCTGCCCACGGCATCCCGCATCGGCTTTACCGGTACGCCGCTGCTGGCGGATGACCATATTACCGAGCGCACCTTTGGCGGGTATCTGTCGGTGTATGATTTCAAGCGGGCAGTGGAGGACGGCGCAACGGTGCCGCTGTATTATGAGAACCGTGCGGATAAGATCGCCCAGTTGGACAAGCCGGAGATCACCGGGCGGATTTTGGATGCCATTGAAGCTGCTGACCTTGATCCTTCGCAGGAGGAAAAGCTGGAACGCGAGTTTGCCAAGGAGATCCATATTCTCACCGCAGATGAACGGCTGCGTTCCATTGCAAAGGATTTTGTGAAGCATTACTCTGACCTTTGGACCAGCGGCAAGGCGATGTTTGTCTGCCTGAATAAGGTTACCTGTGTGCGGATGTACAACTATGTGCAGGAATGCTGGCAGGCAAAGATCAGGGAGCTGGAAGCCCGGCAGGGCACAGCGACCCAGCAGGAAGCACAGGAGCTTGCCCGTAAACTGGCATGGATGAAAGAAACCGAAATGGCAGTGGTGATCAGTCAGGAGCAGAACGAGGTGCAGACCTTCAAAAAGTGGGGGCTGGATATTCTGCCGCACCGTGCCAAAATGGAAAAACGAGAGCTGGATAAAGAATTCAAGGACAGCAAGAATCCGTTCCGGGTGGTGTTCGTCTGTGCCATGTGGCTGACGGGCTTTGATGTAAAGTGTCTGTCCTGTCTGTATCTGGACAAGCCGTTGAAAGCCCATACCCTGATGCAGACCATCGCTCGTGCAAACCGTGTTTCGGAGGGCAAGAGCAACGGCCTGATCGTGGACTATATTGGTATCGTAAAGGCGCTGCGCAAGGCTCTGGCAGATTATACGGTCAGCAAGAACAGCCCGGCGGGCATTGACCCAACGGTGGACAAAACGGAGCTGATTCAGCGCATCCGTACGGTCATCGGAGAAACGGACGGTTTTCTGGCAGAACATGGGTTCCAGCTGCAGGAACTGGTGGACGCACAGGACTTTGAAAAGATGAGCCTTGTACAGGATGCGGTCAACGCAATGTGCGAGACATTGGAAACCAAGAAAACCTTTCAGACCTATGCGTCTGAGCTGGCGCGGCTGTTCCGCTACGCAGACCGTGACGATGTGGACGATACTGTGCGCGCCCGGAAAAACGCAATTCTCGCCATCTACGAGGGCTTGCAGCAGAAGCGGAAACACGCGGACAATACCGACCTGATGGTGCAGATCAACGGCATCGTCAACGAGTACATCCATGTGGAAAAGCCGGATCAGGAGGCTGTACCTTCCCGGCAGTTTGACATCAGCAAAATTGACTTTGACCTGCTGAGCCGGGAGTTTGCCCACACCCGGCGGAAGAATCTCTTGCTGCGAGATCTGGATGAACTGGTAAACCAGCAGCTGGCGAAAATGCTGTTTGCAAACCCGCACCGCATGGATTATTATGACCGCTATCAGGAGATCATCGATGCCTATAATGCAGAGCAGAACCGGGCAACCATTGAGAAAACCTTCATGGATCTGATGGAACTTGCAAATTCACTGGACACGGAGCAGCAGCGCTATGTGCGTGAGGGCTTTTCCAGTGACGAGGAGCTTTCGGTGTACGATTTGCTGTTTTCGGAGAACCTCACGAAGCAGGAAATTGAAACGATCAAGAAGGTGTCTGTGGACCTGTTGACAAAAATCAAACAGCAGATCGCCAAACTCGACCATTGGACGGACAAGCAGGAAACTAAGGCGATTGTGGATAACCTGATCCGTAAGACCCTTTGGCAAGAACTTCCCAATAGCTATGATGTAAGCGATATCCAGACCTACCAGAAGAAAATCTACGAGTATGTATATATGCGCTACCCGGAAGTAGCATAACGCAAAAATCACCCCAGAGAGAACGCACAAGAGGCTATTCTCTCTGGGGTGATTGCGTATCAAATCATCTGAAAATGCCGCAACGCTTCCACGATCGCATCCTCTTTTTCCTTCGGACACTTAGGCTGCTTTGCATTCTCGTTTTTCGCTTTATGGTAATTCTCCCGCTCGATGATGCCGTACTTCTGCTTCACCTGTGCGATATAGAGGTTGGAAACCCTCAACTGATGGTGCTCCCATACATAATCCCGAATCTCATTGTAAGTCGCCTTGCTTTCTGCAGCGGTCACATCCAACTCGTCCATGCTGACGTCCACTTCGATGTGCCGCTCGACATGGAGTTTGGACAAAAGGAGAACGGCCTCCACATGCTTCGTCCTCGGAAACAGGTCCACAGGCTGGACTTCCTCGGCCCGATATCCCTTTTCAGCCAGCCACTTGGCGTCCCGGGCGGCGGTGGCAGGGTTGCAGCTGACATAGACCACCCGCTGGGGATTCATCTTGACAACAGCAGAAAGGGTGGCTTCATCGCAGCCTTTGCGGGGCGGGTCGAGGACGATGACGTCCGGGCGCAGGCCCTCAGCCGCGAGGCGGGTGGCGGCAGCGCCGGCGTCGGCGCAGAAAAAGCGACTCTTGGTGGCGATGGCGTCGCCCATCCGAGCGGCATTTGCCTTAGCGCTTTCAATAGCTTCTGGTACAATCTCCACACCCACCAGCTCCCGGCAGTGGTCTACCATCGAAAGGCCGATGGTGCCCATGCCGCAGTAGAGGTCCAGCAGCAGGTCGTCCGGGGTGAGCTGGGCATATTGGGCCGCGATGCCGTAGAGTTGCTCAGCGGCCAGTGTGTTGACCTGATAGAACGACAGGGGGCCCAGCCGGACAGGGACGCCGCAGAGGGTGTCTTCGAGGTAGCCAGGGCCATACAGGGGGTGGGTCTCGCTGCCCAGAATGACATTCGTATTTTTTGCGTTGACATTCAGTAAGATGGTGGCAATGGCCGGAAACTGCTCCCGCAGCTGGGCCACCAGTTCCTCACTGTGGGGGAGCTTTGCCCGGGTGCAGACGAGGCAGACCATGATTTGGCCGCTGTGTGCCCCCCGCCGCAGGAAGATGTGGCGGACAAGGCCCTTGCCGCTCTCCTCGTCGTAGGGCTGGATGCCATGGGCGGCGAAGAATGCGCAGAGCGCGTTGCCGATCCCATTGAGCACGCCGGGCTGCAGCTTACAGTCCGGGCAGGGGACGATGCGATGGGTGCGGCCAGCATAAAAACCAATGCAGGGCTGGCCGTTTTTGTCCCGCCCGACCGGGAATTGCACTTTATTGCGGTAGCGGTCCACCTCGGGGGAGGGGACTGTGGGCAGCACAGGGACATCCAGCCCGCCAATGCGGCGGAACGCGTCTGTTACGTTCTCGTGTTTGGCCTGCAGCTCTGCCTTATAGCTGAGATGACGCAGGCTGCAGCCGCCGCAGGGACCGGCGGCCGGGCAGTCTACCTCCACGCGGTCGGGCGAGGGAGTGAGCAGTTGGTCCAGAATGCCAAACGCGTAGCGGCCGCAGTCTTTGACGATCTTGATCCGCGCTTCATCGCCGGGGGCAGTGTTGGGTACAAAAACGGCCTCGCCGTCCGCGGAGTGGGCCACGCCGCTGCCGTCGCTGGAAAGGCGCTCAATGCGGAGGGTCAGGAGTTGATTTTTCTGTAAAGGCATGTTGGAACGGTCTCCTTATGGTTTTTCCTGCGGCGCGGCGGCGGCAGAATCGGTCTGGGTGGCCATGTATTTGCTGGGCGGCACGCCCTTGGCGCGCTTGAACACCCGCGAAAAATAGAACTGATCAAAGAAGCCTACCGAGATGGCCACCTCTGCAATGGACAAGTTGCCTGCCCGCAGCAGCTTGCAGGCCTCGTTGATGCGGTATTCGGTCAGGTAATCAATGGGGCTCTGGCCCACGTTGAGCATGAACACCCGGTACAGATGGCTGCGGGAAACTCCCACGCTCTTGGCCACATCGTCGATGGAAATGTCGTGGGAGTAGTTGAACTGGATGTACTTGATGGCGTTGAGCACATACTGGCTGGAGGAAGAAGTGCTGTGGGGCTTGGACTCGCTGGTCTCCCGCATGAGGGCGGAGATGAACAGGTAGAGATAGCCCACCATGGCAGCCTCGTCCTGAGGCTGCAGCCCGCGGGAGGAGTAGATGTTGGTCAGGGCTGCCCGCATCCCCTCCGGGTCCTGCGTGTGGTGGACAGGTGCTTCATCGGTAAAGGGGAGCTGAGCGGCCAGCTTATGGGCGCAGGCACCGTTGAAGCCGACCCAGCTGTACTCCCAGGGCTGTTGCTCATCCGCCGTATACCGGATGAGCTGGCTGGGCTTGGCAAAGAACAGATCGCCCGGCGCGACCGCAAAGGTCTTGCCGCCCACCTCAAATACGCCCCGGCCGGAGACGACCAGGTGGATGAGGTAATGGTCGCGGATGCCGGGCCCCCAGGTTTGGCCGGGGGCGCAGCGCTCCAAACCACAGTTGAAGATGGAAAGTTCAATATTATTGGTGTCGCTCTGCTTGAACGACTGTTTATAAACGTCTGCCATTGTGGCTCCCTCCCGCCTGTCAGATTTCTGGTGCCAGTATACCACAATTGCCCTTGCAAATTCAACAAAAGTACATCTTATTCTTTGGGCTGGACACCAAAAAAATGCTTTTTTCGGCAATCGAATTGAAAATCGGGCGTCGATGCATTAAAATAGTTGTATCAAACCAGCATGGAGGAATTTTGCGGGGAGGTTCTGCGATGGCAACGAGTGCACAGGTCCGGGACGAAATTCTGGCGGGTAAATGGGACGAGACACTGGGGGCGCTGTACGGCGGCGGTGCGGCAGAGCTGAGGCGGCAGCGGGCACGCTATGCGGCGGTACTGGAACAGTTTGAGCTCTACTTTGGGCCGGGGCGGCAGGTGCGGCTGTACTCGGCCCCGGGCCGGACCGAGCTGGGCGGCAACCACACCGACCACCAGCACGGTTATGGGCTGGCGGCGGCGGTGACACTGGATTTGATCGCGGTGGCGTCCCCCAGCGATGACGGGTTCATCCGGGTCAAATCCCGGGGGTTCAACAAGCTGGACGTCATTGACCTGAGCGAGCCGGAGCCCCAACAGGGGGAGAGCACCCATTCCGCCAGCCTGATCCGGGGCATTGCGGAGGGGTTCCGGGCGCTGGGGAAAGAGATCGGCGGCTTTGATGCCTACACCGCCAGCGATGTTCTGCGGGGGTCCGGCCTTTCCAGCTCGGCGGCGTTTGAGATGGGAATGGCCGTCGTCCTCAACGGGGAGTATGGCTGCGGCCTCTCGGGGCCGGAGATGGCAAAGATCTGCCAGTATGCGGAGAATACTTATTTCGGCAAGCCCTGCGGCCTGCTGGACCAGCTGACCAGTGCCGTGGGCGGCGTCATCTTTGCAAATTTTGCGGACCCCTGTGCCCCTGAAATTGAAAAAATCCACGCGGCGGGTCTGCTGCCGGAGGGGGTTACTCTTTGCGTGACCGATACCCAGGCCAGCCACAGCGAGCTGACCGGGGAATTCGCGGCCATTCGCCGGGAAATGGAGGCTGTGGCGGCCTGTCTGGGCCAGAATGTGCTGGGGCGGGTGCCGGAAACAGCATTCTGGCAGGCGCTGCCCCGGCTGCGCACGCAATGCGGGGATCGAGCTGTCCTGCGGGCCATTCATTATTATCAGGAAAACGCCCGGGCGCTGGCCCAGAAGAATGCCCTGCAGCGAGGAGACTTTGCGGAGTTTCTGCATCTCATCCGGGCAAATGGCCATTCCTCGTTTGAGTACTGTCAGAACGTCTACTGCGTCTCCGACCCGCGGCATCAGGGGCTGAGCATCGCGCTGGCGCTGAGCCAGAGCATCCTCGAAGCGGGCGGCGGAGCCTGGCGGATGCAGGGCGGCGGTTTTGCGGGGACGATCCAGGCCTTTGTGCCTGCCCCGCTGCTGGAAGCTTACTGCGCGGCCATCGAGAGCGTGTTTGGCCCGGGCAGCTGTTACCGCCTGAAACTGCGGGAGCAGGGAGCCGTTCAAATAGGGAGTGAGATGTAAATGCGATTTCAGGATGGAGTGGGAGAGACTACCTGCCTGAGCCAGAAAGAAGAATGCAACAGGATGTACACCCTGCATTACGATTCCCCGCTGGGCGGCAGCCTGCTGGCGGCGGATGAAGCGGGCCTGACCGGCCTCTGGTTTGAGGGAGAAAAATATTTCGCCAATCTCCTTGGCCCGGAACAGCAGGAGCGAGAGACGCCTGCCTTACAAACGGCAAAGCGCTGGCTGGATGTTTATTTCAGTGGCCGGGAGCCGGATTTTACCCCACCGCTCCACCCCGTTGGGTCGCCGTTCCGGCGGGCCGTGTGGGAGCTGCTGCTCCAGATCCCTTACGGCCAGACCACGACCTACGGCGCGCTGGCACGGCAGCTGGCTGCAAAACAGGGCAAGACCCGGATGTCAGCACAGGCAGTCGGCGGGGCGGTAGGCCACAATGAAATCTCCATCATCATCCCCTGCCACCGGGTGGTGGGAACCAGCGGCAGCCTGACAGGCTATGCCGGTGGTATTGAGAAAAAAGTGCGCCTGCTGCAGCTGGAGCATGCGGACATGAGCCGCTTTTTTGTGCCGACAAACGGCACGGCGCTGTAAAACACAACAAAAAGGCCGGGGCTTCCGCGTTTGCAGGAGCTCCGGCCTTTTGCCGTAAAAAGATCTGGCCTTTAATTCTGGGTCGTGTCGGTCAGGTCCAGCACCGGGCCAAAGGGGTCAAACACCAGTCCCTGGATGCCGCTTGCGATGAGCAGCCGCTTCTGCTGGCTGAACAGCGGCACCACGGCACAGTCACTCAGCAGCTGGCGCTCACAGTCGGCCAGCAGGGAACACCGGGCGCTGCCCGTGGCGGTGCTGCTGGCGGCAAGCTGGGTGGCGTAAAGGGAGTTGGCGTAGCCCGTCAGCCCGCCGCCCTGGGCGGTGAACTGGGCCAGCACGTTGTATACGCTGCCGCTCTCGGCGCTGATGGGGGCCAGCGCAATGGTGTAATTGCCCTCGGCAAGCCGCTTTTCAAATTCCTCCGGCTCCACTTCTTCCAGCGAGAAGAAGAGGGAAAACTGTTTCTGCCACTCGCCGTTGATCTCCTCGGCTGCCTGAGTCAGGCCGCTGCCGGCGGGCAGCAGGAGGGTGACATTGTTGAAATCAGAGTTGGACATTCCCTGCCGGGCCTCGCGGTAGAGGCTGGCAGCATCGACCGGGGCGGGGGTAGGGTCGCCTGCGGCGTCGCGGTAATCGATGCCGTCCACGGTCAGCCCGTCCGGGATGAGCCCCGTGGCCGGTGCGAACAGTCCGGAGTCCGGGGTACTGGCGGCGGTGCGGGCCACCTCGGCCAGCGCCTGCCGCAGCGGGGTAGAGCCAAACACGGAATTGCAGTTGAAGAGTAGGCTCCAGGCGGTATCCGAGTAGGAGATGCTCTGCAGGCTGGTGGCCTCGCCGGTTTCGTCCAGAGCCGCGGAGCATTTTTCATTGGCAATGAGCTGGGCTGCCGACTGGCCGGAGGCACCGGTATTCTGCACCAGCCGCAGGCTGTCGACGCGGTTCCCGTCGGGTTCCCGGCGGAGGAACAGGCCGCTGGCGGTCCAGTTATAAAGGTAAAAGCTGCCGCTGGAAAGGGTGGAGGCGGCGCTCAGGCCATAAGTACCCCGGGTGCTGTTGAAAAAGTCCTCGTCGCAGGGCATGGCGCCGGGCAGGGTGAGCTTGGAGAGAAAATTCTCGTCCGGCTCGCTCAGGCAGAACACAAGGGTGGCATCCCCACGCGCCTGAACGCCGAGGGCTGTCTCGGGCAGCTGGCCTGCCAGCACGGCGGCGCTGTTCTCAATGGCGGAAAATTCCACCGCATAGGGAGAAGCAGTATCGGCCCGGAACATCCGCCGGAACGCGAACACGAAATCCTCGGCTGTGATGGCGTAGTCGGTGGCTGCGCCCTTGGTGGCGGCATAGGTCAGGCCGCTCTTTAACGTAAAGGTGTAGGTGCGGCGGTCCGAGGAGACTTCCCAGTGCTCCGCAAGGGCGGGGACGAGCTTGCCGCTGGCGTCCTTACGGACAAGGCCGCTGTAAAGGTTCTCGCAGGCGATGACGTCCGAAGCTGTGGAGGCCACCTGCGGGTCGAGGTTTGACGGGATGGTATCCACAAACCAGGTAAAACTGGCCGAGCCCGAGCCGCATCCGGCCAGACTGAGCACAAACACGGCAGCGAGGAGGGCACAGAGCACCCGGCGCGGGCCGTGGGAAAGATTTTGTTTGTTGGTAGATCGTTTCAAAGGGAAAGTTCCTTTCAGGGCTCCAGGCCCCCGTTTTGCGTGTGCCGGGCGCTGCAGGGCACGGGCCGGAATAACCCGTTGATGCAGCGTCGAAAAAAGGCGCACTATAAGTGTAGCAGAAAGCACGGGAAAAGACAATTGTCTTTTTGTGAATTTCTCAGGGGATTTTGTTGCTCCGTTTGGCGGTTTTCCGTTGCCAAGCAGACCGAAAAGGTGTAAAATAAGGCGGAATCCCTTTTGAAATAGTGCATCACTTTGTATTTATATAGGAGGAACCTGATTTATGCAGAAAGAACAGCAGCAGCTTGCCGCACTGATCAAGGGCAAAAAGGTTGCATTCATTGGTGCCGGCGTCAGCCATAAGGCGCTCATCAAGGAGTTTGTGGAGCTGGGCGCTCATGTGACCCTCTGCGACCAGAAGAAGTCCGTGGACGATTTTGGCGATTACGCTGCCACCATTCGGGAGCTGGGCATTGACCTGAGCCTGGGCGAAAACTACCTCGAAGGCTTCAAAGGCCAGGACATCATCATGCGTACCCCCGGCTTTGTGGGCTATTTTGAAAAGCCCCTGCAGGACGCTATGGCGGCGGGTACCATGGTCACCAGCGAGGTGGAGCTTTTCTTTGATTTCTGCCCCTGTGAGATCGTGGGCGTGACCGGCTCCGACGGCAAGACCACCACCACCACCCTCATCTCCAAGTTCTACGAGGCCGCTGGCCGCAAGGTGCACCTGGGTGGCAACATCGGCGCCGCTCTGCTGCCCATGCTGCCCGAGGTGGCTCCGGAGGATGTGGCGGTTGTGGAGCTGTCCAGCTTCCAGCTGATCAGTATGCACAAGAGCCCGAAGATCGCGGTGGTCACCAACGTTACCCCCAACCATCTGGACCACCACAAGGATATGCAGGAGTACATCGACGCCAAGCGGAACATCCTCATCCATCAGGTGCCGCCCTGCCGCGAGGTGCTGGGCTATGAGAACGAGATCACCCGTGGGATGCAGGCCGACTGCAAGGGCAAGCAGGTCTGGTTCACCCGCCTGCACGAGACCGACAATGGTGCTTTCCTGCGGGATGACGGAATGCTCTGCATGGCCGAGGACGGCGTTGTGACACCGTTCCTGGCCCAGAAAGACGTCAAGCTGCGGGGCCTGCACAACATCGAGAATCTGCTGGCAGCTGCCGCTGCCGTCTGGGGCGAGGTGCCGGTAGAAGCCATCCAGAAAGTGGGCAGCACCTTTACGGGTGTGGAGCACCGCATTGAGCCGGTCCGTGTGCTGGACGGCGTTACTTATTATAATGACTCCATCGGCACCAGCCCCACCCGTACCATCGCGGGTCTGCGCAGCTTCAACCAGAAGCTCATCCTCATCGCGGGCGGCTACGACAAGCACATCCCCTATGAGCCTCTGGCACCGGAGGTCATCCGGCACGTCAAGACCCTGATCCTCATGGGCGCTACCGGCCCCCGCATTGAAAAAGTGGTGCGGGAGCATCCGGATTTTGCCGCCAGCGGCCTCGTCATCGAGCACGCTGATAACATGCAGCATGCTGTGGAGCTGGCCCGAGCCGCCGCTCATCCTGGCGATGAGATCATTCTCTCGCCCGCCAGCGCCTCCTTTGACCTCTACCCCAACTTTGAGGTGCGCGGCCGCGAGTTCAAGAAGATCGTCAACGAGCTCAAGTGATCGCACAGGTAAACACGCCCCGCCAGCGTCAGCGCTTTTTGAACGCCTGCCGGGGGAAGCTCTGCTGCGGGGCCACCCTGCCGCTGGCGCTGCAGCTGCTGGGCAAAGCCCAGCCGGGCCGTTTTTTTGCCGGGCCGACGCTGGCGCTGGACATCGGCGGCCGCACGGCTTGGGCGGCAGGCCACGCCAACCCCGAGGAGCTGGCCAGTTTTCTGAATTTCTGCGGCTGCAGGGCCGTCATTCTGGATGAGGCCGAGTGCCCGCCCCCTGTGGGCTGGCAAAAGACGTGTGACCACACCATCTTCGGCCTTGCGGCGGGAGAACAGCTGCCCCTGCCAGCCCAGACCGAGGCGCAGAAAGCCCTCTGGGACAGCCTGACCTTTGTGGAAGATCCGGCTTCCGGCCCGGTGGCGGAAAATCTGTTCCCGGACCGGCCTGCCCGGCGGGATGATTTTTACTCGGAGCTCTGCACCAAGCGCAGCCGGGGCAAGGCACTGGTCTGGACCTTGGAGCAGGGCGGGAACATCGTCTGCACGGTGGGAGCCTACGCCCTTTGCAACGGGCAGGCCTACATGGCCTGCGGCCAGACCGCCGAAGCTCTCCGGGGCCAGCGGGTCGGCGGGCGGCTCATCGTCCAGATGGCCAACGCCCTCTCCGCGCAGGGGGATCAGCCCGTTTTCCTCTGCAGCCCCGAGCGGGTGCATTTTTACACACAACTCGGCTTCCACCCGCTTGGCACCCTTGCGCGTTACGAAAGCCCGATTGGAAAGGATTAAAATTTTTAAACATGTCAATGCTGAACCATTTCTTTGATTATAAACCCGAGGTGCTCGCCCTGGACGAAAAGGCCATGGAGCTCTGCCAGCCCTATTTCCGCCACATGGAGGAGATCCGGGATTTCAACCAGCTCAAGATGCTCAAGGCTTTTGGGGATACCCAGATGTCTTCTACCGATATGCTTGGCACCACGGGCTATGGCCTGTGGGATTCCGGCCGCGCCAAACTCGAGCAGATCTTTGCCCAGGTGATGGGCGCGGAAGACGCCCTTGTGCGCAGCCAGTTCCAGAGCGGCACCCATACTCTGGCCGTGGCCCTGTTTGGTCTGCTGCGGGCAGGGGATACCCTGCTGGCCGCCACCGGCCGTCCCTACGATACGCTGGAGGGTGTCATTGGTCTGGATGGCAAGGGCAAGGGCACCGGCACCCTGATGGACTACGGCGTAAAGTACGACGAAGCTCCCCTCAAGCCCGATTTTACCCCGGATTATGAGCTGATTGCCCAGAAAGCCCCGGGGGCTAAGGTCTGCCACATCCAGCGCAGCCGTGGCTACCTGCAGCGCAACGCCTTTGACCTCGAGACCATCCGCAAGATCGCCGAGACGGCCCGCAGGGCAAACCCGGACATCATCATCTTTGTGGACAACTGCTACGGCGAGTTCACCCAGACGCAGGAGCCCTGCCAGGTGGGCGCGGACCTCGTGGTGGGCAGTCTCATCAAGAACCCCGGCGGCGGCATTGCCCCCACGGGCGGCTACATCGCAGGCCGGAAAGATCTGGTGGAGCTGTGCGCCTACCGTCTGAACGCCCCCGGCCTGGGCAAGGAGCTGGGCTGCACGCTGGAAACGCCCCGTGATATGTACCTGGGCTTCTACTATGCCCCCGGCGTGGTCTGCGAGGCCATCAAGACCGCCATCTATGCGCAGTGCCTGCTGGAGCTGCTGGGCAAGAACCCCATCCCGCGCTACTGCGACGACCACAACGACATCGTGACCTGCTTTGATGCCGGCACGGCGGACGCCCTTGTGGGCTTCTGCCGCGGTGTGCAGGCTGCCAGCCCGGTGGACAGCTACGCGGCCCCGGAACCCTGCCCGGAACCGGGTTACACCGATGAGGTGATCATGGCCAGCGGCAGTTTTACCCAGGGCAGCACCATTGAGCTCTCCTGCGACGGTCCCCTCCGCGCTCCCTACACCTGCTACCTGCAGGGCGGCCTGAACTTTGCCGCCAGCCGTGCCGGTGTGCTGCTGGCCGTGCAGAACGCTTACTTTAACAACTAAGGCAACCTCTCCGCCACAGCTGACGCGGACGCGCCTGAGAGGGCAAGGACGTTATTCCAAAATTGGCAGCTTCAGCGTAAAGCGGCTGCCCTTGCCCACCTCGCTTTGCAGGGTGATCTCTCCGTGGTGGAGATGAGCCAGCTCCTGCGCGATGGTCAGCCCAAGGCCGGTGGAATCGTGCTTGGTGTTGGCCGTGGTGTGAAAATAGCGGTCGAACACGGCTGTCTGATCTTCCGGCGCGATGCCGCACCCGGTGTCCTGCACTGTCACCCGGGCGGTTCCGCCCTCCCGCGCGCAGGTCACTGTGACCACACCGCCCGCAGGGGTATAGTGGATGGCGTTGGTGACGAGGTTCTGCACCACCTGCTGTAAGCGCACGTTATCGCCCCAGACGGGCAGGAAGCAGTCCGTCTCCGCCCGGAGGGTGACGCCTTTCTGGGCGGCTTCGCTCTGGCAGGCGGCGCAGACGGCGGCGGTGGCTTCGTTCAGGGCCACCCGGTCCTCATTGAGCAGCACCTGCTTCTGCTCGAGCTTGGCCGCCAGAAAAAGGTCTTCCGTCAGACTGCGGACAAAGGCCACCCGCTGCTGCAGGGCCGGCAGCAGGGCCGGCAGGGCGTCGGGCGCCTCGGCTAGGGTATCCAGCCCGTTGCTCACGGCAAACAGCGGGCTGCGCAGGTCGTGAAAGATGTTCAGCATCATGCTCTTGCGGGCTTCGGTCTCCTCGGTCAGGGCCCGGGTCCGCTCGATGACCCGGGTGTCCAGCTCCTGGGCCAGCTGCTCGGTACGGTCAAACTGCAAAGCAAAGCGGCGGCAGACGTAAGTCATGCAGCCCAGCGCAAACGGGATATCGAACACCCGGGCGCACCGCAGCAGGTAGAGCGGGTAGCACTCTACATAAAAGGGGAGAATGGGCAGCAGGGCCCACACCCGGAACCCTGTTGTGATGGCGCAGGGAAAGAGCAGCAGCCCGGCGGCTTCGTACCCGCGCAGGTAGGCTGAAAGCAGCAGGTAGAGGCAGATGCACATGCCGGCCGTCAGCGTGCCGAACCGCAGGATGGGCAAGCGGACTTGCCCCAGCAGCAGAAAGACTGCCGAGGCGGGCACCACCCATTTGGCGGGCAGAGGCAGGGCCAGCAGCGCTGCGGAGAGCAGGGCCGACGCTAGGATCGTGATGGCAAAAAACAGCCGCATGAACCGCTGGAGCAGCCCCTGAAACCCGGCAGGAAAAAAGGCTGCCAGGGTGCCCCAGAAAAAGAGAACTGCCAGATAGAGGAGAAAATAGCGCAGCTCAGGCTGCTTTTTGTAGTGGTAAAGGGCCAGGATGGCAGCGGCCAGCGTGGCAAAGACGATGAGCGCCACCAGCTGCAGATGGCTGCGTACCAGGTCGCCCAGGGCGCTTTGAATCTCTGTCCGTGAGATGCCCCCGGAAAGAACGAGAAAATGCTGATTGAGCAGGACGCCCGCCAGTGCGATGCCCAGTGCCAGCAGCACCGCCGCCGCGGCACAGAGCTGCTTTTTCCATTTCATGTTGGATTCCTCCCCCAGAAACCAGTTGAGAATTTGAACCGGATACGGTATACTGTTAATAGTATAACAAAGAATAGCCAAAAAGGGGAGAGCAAATAGGGATGATCCGCGTTTTAATGGTGGAAGATGACCCGGTGATCCGCGACACCACCCGGTATTTTCTGCAGAGCCAGCAGAATTTTGAGGTGGTGTGCGCTGAGACGGGCGGCGATGCACTGAGCCACGCCCGGGAAAAATTTGATGTCATCCTCATGGACATCCTGCTGCCGGATACCAACGGCGTGGACCTGTGCCAGCGGCTGCGCAGCTGGCACCACTGCCCCATCATCTTTACCTCCTGCCTGGACGATACCGACACGGTGGTGCGGGCGCTGGAGATGGGCGGTGACGATTTCCTCACAAAGCCCTATCATAACAAAGTGCTGCTGGCCCGCATCATGGCCAACATCCGCCGGGTGCAGATGGACGCGGCCGAGCCCAATGTCAATGGCTATCACTGCGCGGCTTTTACGCTGGACGCCAACCGCCACAGTGTGGAGCACGACGGCCAGAGCATCCACCTGGCCGATATGGAGTACCGCATCCTCTCGCTGTTTGTCCGGTACCCCAACACGTTCTTTACCGCCAACGAGCTCTACCAGAAGATCTGGGGCAAGGACAGCCTGGGGGATGTGCGCACCGTGCAGGTGCACATCCACAACCTGCGCGGCAAGATCGAGCCGGACCCCGCCAAGCCCGTTTACCTGAAAAATGTCTGGGGCAAAGGCTATATCTTCCAGCCGGAGGGCCGTGGCGCGGACTGAAAATTTAAGATTGCTTAGGGAATGAGCGCCCGCTTCTTAAGGAAACTTAAGCAGCGGGCGCTTTGTTTTGGAAAAGATAAGCAAAAAAATAACAAAACAGCCCTGCCCGTGTAAAAGTAACGGGAAATCGGGCTGGGAAGCGGCAAAGAAGCTTAAAAATTCTTAAAGGACAGGGCTGGGGATTTGTGTTAAATTATTATCGAACGAGGTCGCCCTTTCCCGTCAAAGGGCAGATAAGATGGTAAAATCACGAAGCAAGGAAAGGATCAAACCTCCATGAACAAGATTTCCCGCAAAGGCTTTCTGAAAATCGCAGCCGCTGCTGCCATGTCCGGTGTGACCGCAGGTGCTCTGGCCGCCTGTAAGGGCGGTGCTGCTTCTTCGGGTGCAGCTTCCGCTGCCCCGGGCAGCTACATCCCCGGTACCTATGAGGGCACCGCAGAGGGCATTTCCTCCACCGTCAAGGTCACCATGACGTTCTCGGACAGCGCTGTCACCGATGTGGTCGTGGATACCTCCGGTGAGACCGCTTCCTACGGCGCTGCCGCTGCCGACCAGCTCAAGCAGCAGCTGCTGGCTTCCGCCAACGGCGAGATCGACGGTGTTTCCGGCTCCACCATCACCTCCGATGCCGTGATGAAAGCGGCCAAGAGCTGCTTTGCACAGGCCAAGGGCGAGGCAACCGTGACTTCGGTCCAGCTGCCTACGGGCGACGAGACCGACTGGCTGGGCAAGGAGCCTGACATCGATGAGGCTTCCATCACTGAGACCATCGACACCGACATCGTTATCGTCGGTGCTGGCAACGGCGGCATGTTTGCCGCTGCCTATGCCGCTGCCAACGGCCTGAACTTCCGGGTGGTGGAGCAGAACAGCGCCGTGCAGGACACCCGCCACTGGTACGGTGCCATCGATTCCTCCGCTGCCAAAGACGCAGGCGCTCCCGCCACTGATAAGGCCAAGCTCCTGAGCGAGATCTCCCGCTATGCTTCCGGCAAGTGCGACCAGCGGGTCGTCAAGACCTGGATCAACGAGTCTGCCGCCATGCACGATTTCATGCGCAGCATCCTGGAAGACAAGTACGGCTGGGAGTGCGAGTTCACGGCAGGGGACGAGGCCAAGTGGCCGGATGAGAACGGCGAGCACAACACCGATTACCTCTTCCCGGTGCAGGAGCACAACTACATGGCCAGTGAGTCCAAGTCCGGCACGCCCCGCAATGTTCTGCTGCAGCAGTACATCGAGGAACTGGGCTATACCGTGGACTTCAAGACCAGCCTTGCCAAACTGGAAAAGGACGCGGACGGCCGTATCACGGGCATCATCGCCCAGAGCACGGAGGATGGCCACTTCATCCGCTACAACGCCAACGACGGCGTTCTGCTGGCCTGCGGCGGCTTCCCTGGCAACCCCTACATGATGGAGCAGCTGGACCCGCTGGGTACCTCTGTCACCACGGCCTGCTCCTACTCTCCGTCCGATAAGGGCTACGGCATCCGTGCCGCTGTCTGGGCAGGCGCCAACCTGGATAAGGAAGCTGCTCCCATGCTGTTCGACCGCGGCATCGTGGCCCCCGGCGTGGATGGCGGTTATGTGGAGAGTGAGAGCGCCTTTGGCGGCAAGGCTTTCCCCGGCACCATCCGCCAGTACAACCCCGGTACCCAGCCGTTCCTCAAGGTGAACCGCAACGGTGAGCGCTTTGCCAACGAGAGCTGCCCCTATAACGATATCGTCTATGCCGCTGCCCACCAGCCGGGCCGCGTCTATGCCCAGATCTGCGATGCCAACATTCTGGAAGACGCCAAGCGGTTCCACACCATCGGCTGCTCTGCCCAGACCCGCAACGGCGGTGAGGCATATCTCCAGGGCAAGATGGACGAAGCCATCGAGGCAGGTGCACTCTTCAAATGCGATACCATCGAGGAGCTGGCCGACAAGCTGGGCTTCACCGGCGAGGCCAAGGACACGTTCCTGGCTACCATCGACCGCTACAACGAGCTGTACGATAACCAGAACGATGTGGACTTCGGCAAGCCTGCTTACCGTCTGAGTGCGATCCGCCAGGCTCCGTTCTATGGCTGCTGGCTGGGTGCCTCCCTGCTGTGCACCGAGCAGGGCATTGCCATCAACGAAAAAGGCCAGGCGCTGGATAACGACAACAAGCCCATGCCCGGCCTGTATGTCACCGGCGATATGTCCGGCAGCTTCTTTGCCAATAACTATCCCTGCCTGATGGCCGGTGTGGCCATGGGCCGCACCCTGACCTTTGCCATGAAAGCCATCAAACAGATGGCTGGCCTGGAAAAGTAAGGGCTGAACCAGACAAAATCCAAAGCGCGGGGCAGGCCGTTCCCACCGCAAGCTCCGTAATAGAAAAAACAGCGCCGCAGAGTTTTGGTACGCTCTGCGGCGCTGTTTTTATACCCTCTATACACAAACAGATCAAACGGCCAAAGCCGGAGCTTTTCAGCACACGGCACAGTGGACGGAAATGGGCTCCAGAATTTCCGGGTGCATCCCGTCGCGGTAGTCCAGGTCGCCCTGGTCCAGGCCGCGCAGCAGCACCTCGGCAGTCGCAATGTTGGTGGCAATGGGCACACTGTGCATATCGCACAGGCGGAGCAGGTTCTGCTCGCTGGAATTGCCGGTGTCCGCCTTGAGCGGGTCGCGGAAGAAGAGCACCAGATCCACTTCATCGCAGGCGACCCGGGAAGAAATCTGCTGGATGCCGCCCAGCTTGCCGGAGAGGTAACAGTGCACGGGCAGGCCGGTGGCCTGGGCCAGCATCCGCCCGGTGGTACCGGTGGCGATGACTGTGTTGCGGGAAAGGATCCCGCTGTATGCGGTACAGAATTGAAGTGCAAGTTCCTTGCGGGAATCGTGTGCAAGAATGGCAATCGTCATAGCGCTCTCTCCTTCATTCTCAGTATAGTGTTGTGGGTGGCGAATGATGCAGGGTGGCTTTTTTACAAATACACTTTTTTCCATTCGGCATAAACCTACTAGAATCATTCCCAAACTTTCCACTATAGTTTTACCGCAGAAAACAGGGCTTTGTCAAGCGCTTTGTTGTGATTTTAGCAAGAAAATGAGCAAAAGTATGACTTAATAATTGTTGAGAATGGGGAACATTTGGATACAAGTGAAAAATCCTTTCAAAACTCTTGACAAGCACTTTGCGAAATATGTTTGTGCTGAAAAAACAGTCCATATGGATAAAACAAAAATACAGGCCTGTGCGGCTTGGACACGGGCCTGTACGAAACAGCGTGAAATGGAACAAATGAAACAGGATGAATTTCACCGGGAATTACCGGGTACGTGAAAATTTTTTACTTCCGCCTGAATGCAAAATTTGTGTAAAATCAGCGGATCTGGCCGTTGCCGTGGATGATGTACTTGTAGCTGCACAGCTCGGCCAGCCCCATGGGGCCCCGGGCGTGGAGCTTCTGGGTGGAAATGCCCATCTCACAGCCAAGGCCAAACTCGCCGCCATCCGTAAAGCGGGTAGAGCAGTTGACATAGACCGCGGCGCTGTCCACCGCGGCGGTAAACTGAGCGGCATGGGCGTTGTCCTGGGTCAGAATGGCCTCGCTGTGGCCGGTGGAGTGGGCGGCGATATGTGCAATGGCTTCCTCCACGCTGTCCACGATTTTAACGGCCAGAATGTAATCAAGGAACTCGGTGTCAAAATCCTGCGGCCCGGCGGGCACACCGATGCCGGGCAGGAGGGTGGCGGCACGCTCGTCCAGCCGGAGCTCCACGGGGTGGAGCCCTCTGGCCGCGCGGTCCGGGCCCAGCCGCTGGGCAAGTTTGGGCAGGAATTCTGCCGCAATGCCGCTGTGCACCAGGCAGACTTCCTCCGCGTTGCAGACGCTGGGGCGGCTGGCTTTGGCGTTCTCAATGATCTCCAGTGCCTTGGGCTGGTCGGCACTGTCATCCACAAAGATGTGGCAGATGCCGGTGCCGGTCTGGATGCAGGGGACCTTGGCGTTTTCCACGCAGGCCCGGATGAGCCCGGCCCCGCCCCGGGGAATGAGCAGGTCTACATAGCCCACGGCTGTCATCAGGGCGTTGGCGGAGGCGTGGGTGGTGTCCTCAATGAGAGAGACGGCGGCTTCGGGCAGGCCGTTCTCCCGCAGGCCCCGGCGCAGTGCGGTGACGATGGCGCTGGCGCTCCGCCAGGCCTCCTTGCCGCAGCGCAGGATGCAGGCGTTGCCGCTCTTGATGGCAAGGGCGGCGGCGTCACTGGTCACGTTGGGGCGGCTCTCGTAGATGATGGCAATGACGCCCATGGGCACGGCGGTCTTTTCGATCACCAGCCCGTTGGGGCGCTCCACCCGGTTCAGGACCGCGCCCACCGGGTCGGGCAGGGCGGCCACCTCTAAAATGCCCTTTGCCATGGCACCGATCCGCTCCGGCGTCAAAGCCAGGCGGTCCAGCATCACATCGCTGATGTGCCCTTTGGCGGCAGCCATGTCCTCCGCGTTGGCGGCCAGAATGGCTTCCACGCTGTCCGGGGCGCAGAGGGCGTCTGCCATCCGCTCCAGGACGCTTTGCCGGGTGCGGCTGCTGGCCAGCGCCACGGCCTGCTTGGCCGCGCGGGCGGCTTCGAGAATTTCCTGTGTCGTCATGGGTCAGCCCTCCTGTCTGTGTGCGGCAAAGCGGGTGCCTGCCGGTTTGCCCTCGGCAATGTCATAGAGCAGCTCTGGGTGCGCACCGTTGGCAATGACCATGTCGGCCCCGCTGGCGGTCACCATCCGGGCGGCGCGGAGCTTGGTGGACATGCCGCCGGTGCCCAGTGCCGAGCCGGCCCCGTCGGCCAGCGCCATCACGTCCGGGGTGATCTCTTCCACCAGCGGGATGAGCGCTGCTTCCGGGTGGGTGTGGGGGTTGGCGGTGTACAGGCCGTCGATGTCGCTCAGCAGCACCAGCAAATCGGCCTTGGCGCAGCAGCAGACGATGGCGGCCAGAGTATCGTTATCACCAATGGAGGTGATCTCATCGGTGGCCACGGTATCGTTCTCATTGATGATGGGCAGGGCATCCAGTTCCAGCAGGCGGGAGAGGGTGTTCTGGAAATTCTGCCGCCGCTCGGTGTGCTCAATGTCCACGCCCGTGAGCAGGATCTGGGCCACGGTGTGGCTGTAGGCCGTAAACAGGCGGTCGTAGGTGTACATCAGCTCACACTGGCCCACGGCCGCACAGGCCTGCTTGGTGGACATATCGGTGGGGCGTGCCGGGAGCGAGAGCTTGCCCACGCCCATCCCGATGGCACCGGAGGAGACGAGGATGACCTCGTGCCCGGCGTTTTTCAAGTCGCTCAGCACCTTGACCAGCTCTTCCACATGGCGGATGTTCAGCCGCCCGGTGGAGTGAGCCAGGGTGGAGGTGCCTACTTTGATCACGATACGCATAACGCGTTAACCCTTTCCCATCTCTTTGGTCTTATCGTAGGCGGCCAGCACGGCGTCGATGACAGCGCCCCGCAGGCCCTTTTCTTCCAGCACCCGGACGCCCTGGATGGTGCTGCCGCCGGGGCTGCACACGGCGTCCTTGAGGGCACCGGGGTGCTGGCCGCTTTCCAGCACCATCTTGGCACTGCCCAACACCATCTGGGCGGCGTACTCCTGCGCCTTGGCCCGAGGCAGGCCGCAGGCCACGCCGCCATCGGCCAGTGCCTCAATAAACTGGTACACCCAGGCCGGGCCGCAGCCGGACACGCAGCTGGCCGCGTCGATGAGGGATTCCGGCACGGCATCCAGTCGGCCGGCCGGGGCCATCAGCTTCAAAAACTCGGCCTCTTCCTCAGCGGTCACGTTGGAGGAGCAGTACTGGATCATGCCGGCACCCACCATGGCGGGGGTGTTGGGCATGATGCGGATGACGGGGTAATCTTCGCCTGCCATCTCCTGGATGCGGGTAATGGAAAGGCCTGCCGCCATGCTGCAGAGGATGAAGCGGCCGGGCCGCTCGTTCAGGCTGAACTTGAGCGGGGCCAGCAGGGATTCCATCATCTGAGGCTTGACACCCAGGAAGATCAGGTCGCACCGGGCCGCCACCTCCGCGTTGGTGGTGGTATTGCAGCCCAGCTCCCCGGCCAGTTTTTCGGCTTTGGAGGCCGTCCGGTTGGCCAGATAGACGTTCTGCGGGTCGGCGGCCTTGCACACCGCCCGGGCGATGGCACCGCCCATGTTGCCGCAGCCTAAAAATCCAATGGTTTTGATCATAGCAAAAACCTCTTTCCCAATACAAAGCGCGCTTCGCTTTCTCCGTGGCGAACCTGTTTCGCCATGTGGTTCCATTGTAAGCGGGGAGGGGGGAGAAATCAAGAGGAGGGCGGAATTTTTTGCCGGGTGTTATGGAAGAAAGAAAAGATGTGCAGTTTACGCTTGTCAAGAGGAAAACCGACGAAAGTCTGGAAAAGATTCTTTGCAACTTGCTGAAAACACAGAATATTCATGGAAAAGACGGAAAATCTACTTGCAAACCGTTCTTGCTTTGCGGTATGCTTACCCTATGGAAGCTGTTGCTTCCCAGTGAAACAGGCCGTGCCCGCGCGGAGCACAGCCGGGAAAGGATGGGTCTTGTGGCACAGACGACAAAACGGGCGCTGGAAGCTTCGCTCAAAAAGCTGCTGGTTCAAAAGCCGCTCAATAAAATCACGATCAACGATATCACCGAGGACTGCGGTGTCAACCGGATGACGTTTTACTACCATTTTAAGGATATCTATGATCTGGTGGACTGGATCATGGTGGAGGATGCCCGGCAGGCGATGGAGGGCCGGAAAGACATCGACGACTGGGATAAAGCGTTCCTGGACGTTCTGCTCAAAATTCAGGAGAATAAGCTGCTGGTTCTCAATGTTTACCGTTCCATCAGCCAGGAGCAGGTGGAACAGTACCTCTATAAAATAGTGGACCCGCTGCTCCACGAATTTGTGGATAAGGAAACGCAGGACATCTCCATTCAGGATGAGGACAAACAGTTCGTCATTGATTTCTTCAAGTATGCGCTGGTGGGCATGGTGCTGGAATGGATCCGCAAGGATATGAAGACCGACCCCGTACTGTTGACCCGGCGGCTCAACAAGCTGCTGCACGGCGGCATCCGCCGCACGCTGCTCAAGTTTCAGGCCGGCGGCGGTACGGTTGCCCTGCCAAAGGATTAACAAAGTTTCATCAAAACAGGCGCCGTGATGGGTTTTCCATCACGGCGCTTTGTCTGTTTATGGCCTGCCCGCGCGGAGAATGCTACACTTTGGGCAAAGAGAAATTCCCAGGCGACCCACACCGCCCGGGAGAGAACACGTAGGAGGAAACAGGTTATGAGCAACACGACATTTGATTCCCTGACCCATAAGATGGAGCGCGCCGCAGCGGGGAAGCTGATCGATGTAGCGCTTTCCCATGTCCATAAAGACCGCCAGAAAGCCATGGTTCAGATGGTCGATTTTGCAAAGCAGTTCTATGGCGACAGCTTCAGCGAGGAGACCTATGACCATGCCCGCCTGGTGCTGGGCAACCCGGACAGCAAGTGGTCCAAGCTCATCAACTGCGTGCTGGACCAGACCAACCCCAACGTGGCCCGCACCACGGCTCTCAACCTGGGGTACGAGGCGTTTTTCCGGGGCACCAAGACCATCCGGGAGAACCGCGTCAAGTACCAGTGCAACATCCCCTGGCTGATCCTGTTTGACCCCACCTCGGCCTGCAACATGCACTGCGTGGGCTGCTGGGCCGGGGAGTACGGCCACAAGAACAACCTCAGCTTTGCAGATATGGATAAGATCATCACCCAGGGCAAGGAGCTGGGCGTCTACCTCTATATGCTGACGGGCGGCGAGCCGCTGGTCCGCAAGGCGGATATCCTCAAGCTGGCCGAGAAGCACAACGATGTGCAGTTTGCCATCTACACCAACTCCACCCTCATTGATGAGCCGTTCTGCAAAGAGGTGGTCCGGCTGGGCAACATTGCGTTCATGCTGTCCATTGAGGGCACTCCCTCCACCAACGACGCCCGCCGCGGCGACGGCCACTATAACGCTGTCATGCACGCCATGGACCTGCTCAAGGAGTACGGCATTCTGTTTGGCACTTCCATCTGCTACACCAGTGCCAACCTCGAGGCCGTGACCAGCGACCACTTTATGCGGATGCTCTGCGAGAAAGGCGCCCACTTCGGGTTCTACTTCCACTATATGCCGGTGGGCAACGATGCCGCCCCGGAGCTGATGCCCAGCCCTGCCCAGCGCAAATATATGATCGACCGCATCCGCTACCTGCGTTCTGAGAAGAGCGATATCCCGTTCTACCCCATGGACTTCCAGAACGACGGCGAGTTTGTGGGCGGCTGCATCGCCGGCGGACGCAACTACTTCCATATCAACTCGGCGGGCGACGCGGAGCCCTGCGTCTTTATCCACTACTCCAACGCCAACATCCACGACAGCAGCATTCTGGAGATCTTGCACAGCCCGCTGTTTATGGCGTACCACAACGGCCAGCCGTTCAACAAGAACCACCTGCGCCCCTGCCCGATGCTGGAAAACCCCGAGCTGCTGCGCCAGATGGTGCACGAGACGGGGGCCCACAACACGGATATGCAGTCGCCGGAGACGGTGGACCACCTGTGTGATAAGTGCAAGGCTTACGCGGAGAGCTGGCAGCCCATGGCGGATGAGATCTGGTCCCACACCGAAATCAAAGAGAGCCGCTACGAGAACTATAAGGACTGGAAACCCGCTGTCTGACCCGCTCAGTCAAACCCTGTCGGGTTTGCCAGATCCCCCAAAGGGGGAAGACTTGCCTCTCCCTTGGGAGAGGGGGCAGCGCGTGAGCGCTGACGGAGAGGGTTTTACTCTTCGAATGAATGATGCCAAAGGCCCTGCCTCTTTCACGGAGGCGGGGCCTTTGTGCATCCCGGGGGAAATTCGATTTTGGAATGGCCCTGCCGGTGGAAACACGGCCTGCACTATGCTATACTAAAAGCCAAGGCCCGGCGGTTCTGGCCGGGAACAAGAGAGTTTTTGAGGAGAAGCAGACTATGAAACTGACCATGTTGGGCACAGGCAATGCACTGGTAACGGAGTGCTACAATACCTGTTTTGTTCTGAGCGATGGCAATGACCACTTTATGGTGGATGGCGGCGGCGGAATGACCGTGCTGCATCAGCTCAAGTACGCCGGGCTGGACTGGCGGCAGATGCGCACCATCTTTGTCACCCACAAGCACATCGACCACTTGCTGGGCATCATCTGGATGATGCGGATGATCTGCCAGCACATGCGGGAAGGTACCTACGAGGGCGAGGCAACCATCTACGCCCACGATGAGGTCATTGCTCTGCTGCGGGACCTGGCGGGCAAGCTGCTGCAGAAAAAGGAACTGCCGTTCCTGGACAGCCGCCTGCACCTCATTGCGGTGGCCGACGGGGAAGAGAAGACCATCCTGGGCCGTAAGACCACGTTTTTTGATATCGGCTCCACCAAGGCCAAGCAGTATGGTTTCTGCATGGAGCTGGGCAGCGGCGAAAAGCTGACCTGCTGCGGTGACGAGCCCTACAACGAGTGCGAGAAGCAGTACGCCGAGCACAGCACCTGGCTGCTGCATGAGGCGTTCTGCCTCCACGGGCAGGCGGATATCTTCCACCCCTATGAGAAACACCACTCCACCGTGAAAGACGCGGCAGAGCTGGCCGAGAGCCTGGGCGTGAAGAACCTGCTGCTCTACCACACGGAGGATAAGAACATCGCCCGCCGCAAGGAGCTGTACACCGCCGAGGGCAGGCAGTATTTCCACGGCAATCTGTTTGTGCCGGAAGACCTGGAGGTCATCGAGCTGTAACAAAACGCAAAAAGGAGCTGCCGCGTGAGGGATAAAACCCTTGCGCGGCAGCTCTTTTATACGGTCCGGGAAATTATTCTTCGTTCTGGGCGGGGGCCTCCGGCGCGGCGGGGATGTCCTCCTCCGGGTCGCCAAAGGCCTCGTGATAGGAGCCCAGCATCTCCAGCTCATCGTTGCGGCGCAGGCCGTGGATGACCAGCTTTTTGACCACGTCGTAGATGACGGCAAAGAGCGGCACACCAATGATCATGCCCACAAAGCCCCACAGGCCGCCGAACAGCAGGATGGCGAACAGCACCCAGAAGCTGGAAAGTCCGGTGGAGTTGCCCAGGATCTTGGGCCCGATGACGTTGCCGTCCAGCTGCTGCAGGATCAGGATGAAGAGGACGAACCAGAGGGCCTTGATGGGACTCTGGATCAGGATGAGCAGGGTGGCAGGAACCGCGCCGATGAACGGCCCGAAGAACGGGATGACGTTGGTGACACCGATGATGACCGACACCAGCAGCGCGCTGGGGAACTTGACGATGGCACAGACGATGTAGCACAGCACGCCGATGATGGCGGAGTCCATGATCTTGCCATTGATAAAGCCGCCGAACATCTTATCGGCATAGAGCACCTCGTTGAGCACCGTGTCGGCCCAGCGGGGCTTCAGGATGCTGTAGAGGATGAGCTTGGCCTGCTGGGCAAACTTTTTGCGGCTGGCCAGCAGGTAGATGGCCACGATGATGCCGATGATGAGGTTCTTGAAGACGGTGACCACATTCAGCACGCCGATGCCCACGCCGCTGACGATGTTCTGCATGGAGGGCATCAGGGTGTTTTTGATCCAGCTGTCCAGATCCACCGAGATGGCGTTGTAGGCCTTATTGACGTAGTCCATAATGACCTCGTTGTCGGCCACGAACTCCAGATTGTTGACCCAGCGGATGAAGTTGTTCAGGTTGGCGCGGGCCGTGTAGTACAAGGTGGTAACGCTGGTGACCAGCTGGGGAATGATCATCATAAACAGGGCATAGATCACCAGCAGGCCGAACAGCAGGGTGGCCGCGACGGACAGCGCACTGACCAGCCCTTTCATCTTTTCCGGGAAGAGGCGGTGGAGGAAGTTTTCCACCGTGTTGCACACCGGCTTGAGCAGGTAGGCGATGACCGCGCCGTAGATGAACGGCATCAGGATGCTGGTCAGTTTGGAGACAGCGTCGCCAAAACCCTCAAAGCGGTAGATGAAAAAGAAAAAGATGATGCTCAGGCTGATGGCCCCGAACCCTGCGAGCATCCCGTAGAGGTAGGGCTTGATGTGTGGTTTTTTGTCCATCATGGCAGACTCCATTCCCGCCGCAGACAGCAGGAATCCCTGCGGCGATGCTTAGCGCTTGTTGCTCCTGCGCCAGATATGCATTTTTTCCGCCTCGGCGATCAGCTGCTCACGGAAATCCGGGTGCGCCACGCTGATGAGGGCTTCGGCTTTCTCCCAGCTGGTCAGGCCCTTGAGGTTGACACAGCCGTACTCGGTGCACAGATAGTGGAGGTTGGCACGGGTATCCGTGATGATGCTGCCGTTCTCCAGCGTGGGGCGGATGCGGCTCTCCAGCTTGCCGGTCTTCTTGTTCATAAAGGTAGAGGACAGGCAGATGAAGCTCTTGCCGCCCTTGGAAAGGTAAGCGCCCAGCACGAAGTCCAGCTGGCCGCCGGCACCCGAGATGTGTTTGATACCGGCGCTCTCAGCATTCACCTGGCCAAACAGGTCGATATCCACCGCGTTGTTGATGGAGATGAAGTTGTCCAGAGCCGAGATGCTGCGGATATCGTTGGTGTAATCCACGGGAGCGGACATGCACTCGGGGTTGTTATCGAGGTAGTCGTACATCTTTTTGGTGCCGGCACCGAACGCGTAGACCTGACGGCCCTTGTCCAGCTGCTTGTGGGCACCCGTGATCTTGCCGGCCTTGGCGATATCGACGAACGCGTCAACATACATCTCGGTGTGGACGCCCAGGTCTTTCAGGTCGCTCTGTGCGATCAGGCTGCCAATGGCGTTGGGCATACCGCCGATGCCCAGCTGCAGGCAGGCACCGTTGGGGATGAGGGGCACCACCAGGTTTGCCACCTTGAGGTCCACCTCGGAGGCGGGGCCGGCGGCAGCCATCTGGCCGATGGGCGGGTTGCTGCCCTCCACGATGCCGCTCACCTTAGAAATATGCACGCAGTTCTCCATGCCGCCCAGGCACCGGGGCATGTTGGTGTTGACTTCCACGATGATCTTCTTGGCTTTCTCACACACGGCACCCAGATGGCTTGCACTGGGGCCAAAGTTGAAATAGCCGTGCTCGTCCATGGGAGTCACCTGGAAAATGGCAACATCCAACGGGTCCGGGCTCTCGCGGTAGTAGCGGGGCAGCTCCGAGTAGCGGATGGGGGAGTAGAACGAGAAGCCCTGTGCAATGGCCTTGCGCTCAATGCCGCCCATGTGCCAGCTGTTCCAGGTCATGTGGGCAGCCGGGTCATCGATCTGGAAGATCTCGGGCACCCACATCAGGATACCGCCGCGGAAGTTGACGTTCTCCAGCTCGGGCAGGCGCTTGGCCAGCGCCGCGTCCACAGCCACAGGCGTGTTGACCGCCCAGCCGTAATCGACCCAGTCACCGCTCTTGACCTGAGCGGCAGCCTGCTCGGCAGTCATCTTTTTCTGCGCGTACAGTTCCATAAAATCCATTATAAACCATCCTCTCCGATAATAACATAAAGAAATTGTAAATTCTTACAATTCCCTGCGGAACAATATAACCTTACAGTTCCCTGCGGAACGATATAAAATGTACAGAGTATTTACCAAATGGATGCAATCTGTACACATGACTTTCACAGGTGAGTGATATCCTGATGCCATGCAACTTAGTTATAACATTAACAAATTGCAGAATCAATACCCTGTTGCGAAAAAATCGGAGCTGATGGCAAATTGACTAAAAATCTTAGCATTTTGTGACGATAGTTTGGTACGGCAAAAACAAATTTTTCAGAAAATGGTCTTGATAAAATTTTGACAATATGGTTTACTAGTATCGTAGCAAGTGTGCGCGCTGGTGTGCACCGTTAATTGTTTAAAAATTAACGATATGACGAGGCGCTGCTTGCCCCGGAGACTGGAAAGTGCTATCATGGCAGAACCAAAACGCGCTTTTCACCCAAGCGCACAAGGAGGACACCATGGTAACGGCAATTTATCCCGGCTCATTCGACCCTGTCACCCGGGGTCATCTCGATATCATCAAGCGCGCGGCAAAGATCAACGACAAACTGATCGTGGCTGTGCTCATCAACAGCGCGAAAGACCCTCTGTTCACCATTGAGGAGCGGGTAGAGCTGCTGAAAGAGTGCTGTAAGGACATCCCGAATGTCACTGTGGAGAGCTTCGACGGCCTGACTGTGGATTTTGCCAAAAAGAAGCACGCTTCGGTGATGGTGCGGGGCCTGCGGGCCGTGACGGATTTTGAAAACGAGATCCAGCTGGCCCAGACGAACCACGCGCTGATGCCTGGCATTGAAACAATGTTCCTTGCCACCAGCATCAAATGGAGCTACCTCTCCTCGACCATCGTCAAGGAGGCCGCCCACTACGGCAGCAACATCTCCAAGTTCGTTACCCCCAATGTGGAGGCGGCGGTCGAACGGAAGATGAACGCCCTGCGGGAAGCCGGAAAGCTCTGAATCCCATGCAAAAGCGCCCACGGGCGTTTTGAATAACAAAGGCTCTAAAATCACCCAACATAAATTCAGGAGGCTTTTAACATGAAGAAAATTGTTATCGCATCTGCATGCCGTACCGCCATTGGCAAGTTCGGCGGCACCCTGGCAAACGTCCCCGCTGCGGAGCTGGGCTCCATCGTTATCAAGGAGGCTCTGAACCGCGCTAACGTGGCTCCCGAGCAGGTCGATCATGTTTACATGGGCTGCGTCATCCAGGCTGGCCTGGGCCAGAATGTTGCCCGTCAGGCTGCCCTGAAAGCCGGTCTGCCCATCGAGACCCCCGCCGTCACCGTCAACGTGGTCTGCGGCTCTGGCCTGAACTGCGTCAACATGGCTGCTCAGATGATCGAGGCTGGCGATGCTGATATCGTGGTCGCCGGTGGTATGGAGAACATGGACATGGCTCCGTTCGCAATGATGAAGGGCCGCTACGGCTACCGCATGGGCGCTCCCATGGGCAAGAGCGAGCTGGTGGACACCATGGTCAATGATGCTCTGTGGGATGCATGCGGCTTCAACAAGCACATGGGCATGACCGCTGAGAATGTCTGCACCAACGAGACTTATCAGAAGAAGTACGGCTACAGCCCCATCACCCGTGAGATGCTGGACGAGTTCTCATACAACAGCCAGCTGAAGGCTGACAAGGCTATCAAGGACGGCGCTTTCAAGGACGAGATCGTTCCCGTTGTGATCAAGGGCAAGAAGGGCGACACCGTGTTCGATACCGATGAAGGCCCCCGTCTGACCCCTGTTGAGAAGCTGGGCACCCTGAAGCCTGCTTTCACCAAGGACGGCATCGTGACCGCCGGCAACTCTTCCGCTATCAACGACGGTGCTGCTGCTCTGGTCGTGATGAGCGAGGAGAAGGCCAAGGAGCTGGGCGTGAAGCCTCTGGCTACCTGGGTCGCAGGCGCTCTGGCTGGCGTTGAGCCCGAAGTCATGGGTCTGGGCCCCATCGCTGCTACCAAGAAAGTCATGGCAAAGACCGGCCTGACCGTTGCTGATATGGATCTGATCGAGGCTAACGAGGCATTCGCGGCACAGTCTGTGGCTGTCGGCGAGGCTCTGGGCTTTGATCAGGAGAAGCTGAACGTCAACGGCGGCGCAATTGCTCTGGGCCATCCGGTCGGCGCTTCCGGCGCTCGTATCCTGGTCACCCTGCTGTACGCAATGAAGCATCGCGGCGCTAAGAAGGGTCTGGCTACCCTGTGCATCGGCGGCGGCATGGGCTGCGCTACCATCGTTGAGATGGACTAAGTTCTCCACGGGAAACAAATAAGTAGAATAACAGTCCCGGGCAGGGGAGTGGCCTCTGCCCGGGGACTGCTTTGAAAAATGAATGGAGGTTTTCACAATGGCATTTGTAAAAACCGAGGTGCAGGGCGCGGTTGAGATCATCACCATCGATCGTCCCAAGGCACTGAACGCACTGAACCCCGAAGTTCTGGCTGACCTGAAAGCAGCTTTTGAGGCTGTGGATCAGAACACCATCCGCTGCATCGTCCTGACGGGCGAGGGCGACAAGAGCTTTGTGGCCGGCGCTGATATCGGCTCCATGAGCACCATGACCAAGGCAGAGGGCGAGGCTTTTGGTAAGCTGGGCAACGATGTCTTCCTCATGATCGAGAGCTTCCCCGTCCCCGTCATTGCAGCGGTCAACGGCTTTGCACTGGGCGGCGGCAACGAGCTGGCAATGAGCTGCGACATCCGCATCTGCTCCGACAACGCTGTCTTCGGCCAGCCGGAAGTCGGTCTGGGCATCACCCCGGGCTTCGGCGGCACCCAGCGGCTGGCTCGTCTGGTCGGCATGGGCATGGCAAAGCAGCTGGTCTACTCGGCCCTGAACATCAAGGCTGACGAGGCTCTGCGCATCGGCCTGGTCAATGCGGTGTATCCGCAGGCTGAGCTGATGGAGAATGTCCTGAAGCTGGCTGGCAAGATCGCCAAGAACGCTCCCATTGCAGTGCGCAACTGCAAGAAAGCCATCAATGACGGCATCAGCCTCCCCATTGAAAAGGCTGTGGAAGTGGAAGAAAAGCTGTTTGGCGACTGCTTCGAGACCCACGATCAGGTCGAGGGTATGGCATGCTTCCTCTCTCGTGAGAAGCCGAAGCCCAAGGCAGTGTTCACCAACAACTAAAACATTCCGGTTTCAAGCTTTCCCCGGGAGAGGGGAGAGCGTAAGAAAAGATTACTTAACATCAAATATTTAAAGGAGAGATATCCTATGAAGATCGGTGTTATTGGCGCTGGCACTATGGGCCAGGGCATCGCAAAGGCATTTGCACAGGTTGAGGGCAACACCGTTGCTCTGTGCGACATCAAGCAGGAGTGGGCCGAGAATGGTCTGGCAAAGATCAAGAAGGGCTACGAGAAGCTGGTTGCCAAGGGAAAGATGACGCAGGAAAAGGCAGACGCTATCGTTGCTGCCATCACCCCGGGCCTGAAGGAAGACCTGTGCGCTGACTGCGATCTGGTCGTTGAGGCTGCTTTTGAGGATATGAAGGTCAAGCAGACCACCTTCGGCGAGCTGGATAAGATCTGCAAGCCCGAGTGCATCTTCGCTTCCAACACTTCTTCCCTGTCCATCACCGAGATCGGCAAGGGCCTGAGCCGTCCCATGATCGGTATGCACTTCTTCAACCCCGCAGACCGCATGAAGCTCATCGAGGTCATCGCTGGCTGCAACACTCCCGCTGAGACTGTCGAGAAGATTAAGGAGATCTCCGTTGCCATCGGCAAGAGCCCCGTTCAGGTCAACGAGGCTGCCGGCTTTGTGGTCAACCGCATTTTGATCCCCATGATCAACGAGGCCGCCTTCATTAAGATGGAGGGCGTTTCCGATATCGCTGGTATCGACACCGCTATGAAGCTGGGCGCTAACCACCCCATGGGTCCCTTGGAGCTGGGCGACTTCATCGGTCTGGACATCTGCTTGGCCATTATGGACGTGCTGTACAACGAGACCGGCGACAGCAAGTACCGTGCCTGCCCGCTGATCCGCAAGATGGTGCGTGGCGGCAATCTGGGCTGCAAGACTGGTAAGGGCTTCTACGTTTACAACGCAGACCGCACCAAGACCCCTGTTGACCAGCTGT
>ERZ773269.744-NODE-744-length-36859-cov-34.682207_pt1 | contig 36859 bp, 57 predicted proteins | sample MGYA00511958_ERZ773269 | MGnify/ENA primary metagenome ERZ773269 (study PRJEB29015, sample SAMEA2737761) | human gut metagenome | biome: human gut; feature: human-associated habitat; material: faeces | place: China | collected 2012 ... | reverse complement strand
GGGGGAAATGCTGGAGCTGGCGATCAAGGGAAAGTACCAAATTACCGAGCAAAAAATAAAAACCACAAACACTATACTATCATATACTACTATAGTATAGTACGAACTACGGCGATATTAGAGGAACACCACGCATGAAACTGAACAACTACCTAAGCAAGTTCTTTGATGTTGTAGCGGATGAAGTGGAGAACGATGAAGGTGAAAAAATCCCTTCTCTGTGGCTCTATGAGAAAGGGGAAGACTCTGAACCTGTAGTTATCCTGAAACAAACAGAAAAGCCCGGAGAATGGCGCGTAGGAGATATTTACTCCGCTCTAACGAATGATGCCCGGCTATCCGAAGAGCAGATCAAGAAGCTGGCAAAAGCTGGAATGATCACCAAAAACTAAGCCCCATAATCGGGGCTTTTTATCTGTATAGTCGTTTTATCTTTTTTCTCATCTTTAGATCATGGTTCATTTTGTTTTCCTATGTAAAACATGAAAGGTAATAGATAACAAACCAAAAAATATGGCGACAATAAATCGAGGGTGGTCAATTTTAAAATAATCATCTATATATAATTGCAAATCCGCTTTAGTATAAATAAAATATTTATAGTCATCGGCACTATTTGTTTTTAGATATAGATATGCCAATAACAATGGGTAAATATAACCAACCACACTTATAAATCCACATACTCTAGATATTTCATATAGTATATTTTTCTTCATTGCGCTTCCTTAAAATATATATAAATCCAGTAAAATAATTATTATTGAAAGTATCGAAAAGTAAATTGAAGAACTGATTAAAAAACTTAACGCTGTCTTTCTTTGACTTGAACATAATATTGATATAGCTCCAGCAAACAACCAATATGATAGTATTAACTCTTTACCTATAATATCTAACAGACCATTTTCATGGAACATATTAAAAATAGTATTAACATCATAGCCAAAAACTGAGTATAAGTGCATTGCATATGGTTCATATAATCGATTTATGCCATACCACCAATACACTGTAAAAGTTGATAAGATAGAAGATAATATATAAATAAATAATCTTTCTCTGTTTGTTATCAATCTATTTTTCATTTATTCACCTATTCTTTTTATTTTACACATGACACCACCATTATATTTAATACACTCTATAACATCTTCAAAAGCTAAACATCTACCATGAAAATAAATGGCATTAAAATTTCCTGTGTGGAACTCATTATTATATTCAGGTGCTAACTTACATTTAACATCTAATTCACTGAAAAACTCTTCAAAGATTGGATGGTTAATTTTAGATATTTTTAAAGAAGTGTTATCCAATTCAAAAAATATTTTTAATCTATCATCAGTGTAATCATAACTTAATACTTTGTTTATGTCCTCATTACTAAAATTGTGTTTACTCATATTCGACCATAGATAGCTACAGAAGCGTTCAATAAGAACTTTAAAATCATCTTCGCAAACTAAACTTTGATAACTCCTTTCATAACCAGTGTTGTTCTTATAGTAATGATTTTCGTCTTTATAAAGTTCAATCCACTCTATGAATGGTTCATCTTTGTGAACACCCTCTAAAACTATTACCACCCCACTATTTAAAGTGTAAACGCCTACACCATCATTTAAAACTACATTATATTCTTTATTCATTTAATCACCTCTTCCATTCCTCTATGAAATAGTTCTCGTTAAGTTTAAATACTTCATAACAATACATGAAAGCCTGTTGTGAATTATGTAGATTAGGATACATAGAGTATCCCCATTCACAAAATCTTTCCCAAACCTTTAAATTTTTAAGTTCATTACAAATATCCTGAACGTTATATTTTATTTCACTCATATAATAATCCTTTTTAAATGTTTAATAACAGCCCCTTGCGGGGCTATGTTAATCTTATTCATCGCTATCGTTTCTGTCAGCTTCAAGCATTTCTAAAACCTGCTCGCAAGCATCATATTCATCTGCTACATCATCAACAGCTAAAGAGTCATTGATAAGATATAAGTTAGCTTTTAAAACATACTCTTTTAACTCTTCTTCTGTATCAAAATAGTCATGACCATAATCATGATTCATGCCGTAGAAAGAATTTAGAACGCTGCTATAAAAACGGTCAGTTCCTAACAAGTCAATTGTGTTATCTAAATAATCCTTTATATAATCGGCGTTATCGAACTTAACTAAATCTTCACTATCAAGATCGGATATTGCTTTATAAAGATAATCGGCTAATACGTCAGTTGTTATGTTTGCTATTTCAAGTGGGTTATTGTATTTCATATTAAATCTCCTTTTGTTTGTTTATACTTAAATAAATAACGTACTATCCGACTAATGGCAAATTTAAAACAATATTAATTATCAATTTTGTCATTTAATCGGATAGATGGAGGAAGTAGAACGATATGATAAATAAAAACCTCATTTAAGAGGCTTTTATAATGGTTATTTATCGGGAATGTTAATAATTAATATCACATTTTCATTTTAAGCGGTGATGTATTTTTTAAATCATTATCTCTTAAATCCATTGCCTGAGTTAAAAACTCTTTAGCTTTTTTATTTAATTCATTTTTATCGGATAGGTTTTCAAACTCAAACGAACCAATCCTTTTATGCCATGCTCCATCATATGAACCATCATCACTTTTTAAATCGAGTGTTAATGTATCGAACTTACTTGCTAAACTTTCATGTTCTACTTTGTGTGATAACTCATAATAATGTGGTTTACCATCTATAACCGTATCGACTTTAGATAAAACTTCTTTTGGGCTTTCATGTTCTTGTCTTCTTCTTAGTTCAAGAAGATCTCTAAAATCATTCAATTTATCTTTATTGCTTTGAAGATTAGATATGCGCCACGCTTTTAAATCCTTTTCCCATTTGGGGGAAGAAAACTTTGATTTAAATGTTGCCATGTTTTCAGGATGAACTTTAACAAGAATACGTCTTTCTTCTGGAAGCTCTACCCATGATGTCTTGTAGGGTTCTATCGTATCAGGTAAAGCCTGAGCCTGAACGCTATCACTCACTTGCTCTTTGAGTGTTGCCATGTAGTCATTTACCCACGGTTTAAGCTCTTCCAGCTCGTTAGAGAGCGTTTTAAGTGCTGTAAAGCCCGCTTGCTTCATATCAACGTCTAAAACTGTTTTACCGTCTTTAACCTTTACTGCTACTGAATAGCCGCTTTCGTTAAGCTTATCCCTGACTTTAAATCTAACTGCTGTATTCTCAAGAAAAACATCAACATTAGAACCAATGGTTTCTTCACCTGAAATAGCAATTATGGATAAATCTTCTCTTGGCGCATTGTTAACAATAGTTTTATAACGATATACTAAGCTATTATTAAGTTCTTCATATAAGTTGCTTTGTAATACTTTCTTTTCTTCATACTCTTTAGCCTGATCCATGTATAACAACATATCTTCAATGAATGGCTTTTCTGCTTCTGTTCCTTCCAATAACTTTAATGTTTTGTTGAGGTTTACTGGTTTTATTTTCATAACACTTCTCCTTTATTTGTTTGTGTTATTTAAATAACTATCACAAACAAATTAAATTTCAATTTAATCGGATGATATAAATTAGTTATCAGACAGGCGGGATAGGTAGGCACAAAAAAAACATGGAGTCTAAACCCCATGTTCTAATCGTTGTTATATATTACAGATTATAGATTGGCAGTCATAATATATAACTTATCAAATTAAACATCCTATAAGATGGAGAGCACCCATGAACACCCAACTTACTTATATTTTATAACGCTTTAATTTGTTATTGTCAAACTATAAGAAAAGCCCTTTCGGGCTTTCTTTATAAACGTTTCTTTATGGCACTTTCTTTTAGATTAGATTCCAGTATTACCATGAGTTTTTCACGCTCTATATAAGCTATCAGCTCATTAGCTAACTGAGTGTTGATATTTCTACAACCTTCCAGATTGAAACCGCCATAACTTATCCTGCTTTTGATTTGAGGCATTTCATTCATGAAGATACTAATCATTGCCTCTTGCCCTTCTCTTTTTAAAATATGGTCTAATAAAATGAGGGCTTCACCATTTGAAAGTTTATTTGCTCTTTCTCTCATTTCTTCAATCATGGTTTTCTTTTTCATTTTTTTCTCCTTGTTGTTATGTTCGTAATAATTATTATCCTGTAAAATTTGCTTTTTCAAATTTATTTTATCAAGCTGCTTGTTTTATTGCTTCATCAATACATGAATAAAAACTTTCAACAGCGTCTATTAAGCTTGGGAACTTAACCAGTTCATAACCTACAGAAGCTATAAACATAACCTCTCCTTCAAGCCCTATGTTTAAATCAACAGGGATAATGCTTACTTCATAAATACCACCACAAAACACAACGGACGGATAACCATTATCAGTGGTATAAAGGATCTCACAGTCTTCTTCTTCATATCTTTCATTCATGAAGTTTTTCAAGATAATGAGGGTTTGAAGTTGATCAATGTAGCTTTCAGTTTGTATGTATTTTTTCATGTTCTATCTCCTTTTTTTGTTTGATGGATATTCAGTATTTCCTTTTCCGATTAAAAGCAAATTAAAAGAACGATTATTTTTAAAAAGATGGATGAAGGGAATACTTCAACCAATAAAAAAGCCCCCATAATGGAGGCTTCTTATCTTTAACTGTCTTTTATTAATCTTTTTCAAACACTGCACCCTGATAAACTACGCCCTGTTTTACCTTTTCTATTTTGAACGTCCATGAACCCAAATTTTTGTTTTCAGTTCTAGCAATGTATACAGGCTTTTTGCTTTCATCCCATTCTTTAACGTTGAAAACGCCATCTCGAAACTTGATAACATCCTTCTGAACGTCGAGCCTTACCCCATACTGTTTGTTCACGTAGCTACCATAAATCCCATCATCACCACAGCCAGCAAGGAAGGAGGCCAGCCCGATCACGCATACCGCCAGAAGCTTTTTCATTCTAAAACCCTCTTATGTTTTAAAGGTGGTCAGAAATGCACCATAACGGCGTGACCGTATCAATTAAAACTAGATTTATCAATTAGTTAATTACTTTTCTGTGTGATTTTAGAACAAGCCCCGACCGGGGCTATGTCAGGCTGCGTCAGTAAAGACCATCACTGAGCTGGAAGAGGTAAACCCGGAGCAAAATGAAGCTATATCGTTCACGCTGGAAGCGGCTGTTATCTTCGGGCTATAGGAAGTGTTGGTTATAGTGCGGTAAATCGCTTTGCTGGCGCTTACAAGCTCTATACAAGCATCAGAAGGTACGTTGTAGTAGGAAACATCATAGAAGTCATCTGAGCCACTGTGAGCGGTTATGGTGAGCTTTCCCCCGTAAGCGTTAACGAACGAGCCTGTTCTATCGGTCATAGAAGACGGTAGAGCCTTTGAGCTGGTAAGCATGGTGTTAGCCTCAGCTATCGTTGGTCTTGTCGTCAGGATGGCATTCATCGCTTTACTGATACTCGCCAGATCATGCGTAGCTCTGTTTACCCTGTTATGCGCCTGAACCTTGCTATACCCGTAGAACGTAGCCGCTACTACGCCTGTAGCAACGGCAAGAACTAACAACAGCTCTATAAGACTAAAACCTTTTTTAAATCCTTTTATCATGAACCCCCCTTATATTACATTTGGTTTCATATTCTTTTTATTTGTTCTTATACTCGTAAATATATTTCTTCCAACAAAATAAACAAAGGAAAGCAATGTTGAGAAATATAAAACCTTTAAATAATAAACAAACATCAAACTAATAAATATGTTAATGTCTTTGGATATTACACCGGAAACGAACATTAGTGCTATCAATGTAATACCAACCTTTATTAAAGATTTGAAATATAATTTAAACTTAATGCTTTTCCTTATGTTTTTTACTACAAATGTTATAAATAAAGCAACAATACCGAAAACTATAGCCGTTGATAAAAACTCTAATATACTCATGATTAACCCCTTTGTTTAATTATTTGATTGATGTTATTTACGCTGTCATAAACATACATTTCCTTTTTCGCTATAAGCTCATTCAAAGCATAAATGGTTAATGCTGGTAGAGCTTTACTTAAAGCAATGTTTCCTGTTTTTTCTTTTAATATATCTATTACTTCTTTACTCGCTACTATTGATACATATTTACTTTCTGGGTTAAAACTTTTATCAAGCGATACAATATGTAGGCTACATACATCGGTATCGTTTTCTGTAAAATGATAACCATCTTCTAAGAATGAGATATTTAAAACCTTACTTTCACTAACAAGTTTTTCTATTGCCCATTTACTCAACTGAGAAACAGCAAGAGATCTTGAGTTTTTAGATATATGATTATCTATAAAATCCAACTGATTTTGTGTTAACTTAATAAGTGTTTTGACAGTGTTATCTTGATCTAATCTTCTTCTTATACATTTAAATGCTAACTCCATAATACCCTCCTATATATTATAATTATACTTATTATATAAAATAAGAATTGTCAATATTAGCATCAGTGTTTTTAATTATTAACGCTTTGTTGTTTTTCTCAAGCATAAATAATGAATATTTAATAACACCCAATATACCAACACTATAAGAGATATTGCCTGAAGCTTCTTTTAATCTTTCTTTTAAATCTTTATCCATTCTAATACTAAATGATTTGCTGCTTTCCCTTTGTATCTTTGCTTTGACATTTATAAAAGAATTACCATTTGTTTTATCATGTTCAATAAAATGTATATTTCCATTAATGTTTTTTATTTCTATTGCTTTGTTTTGCTCTTTTAGTTTGTTTAAACCATGATTTAATAATCCAATAATTGCAATATCTAAAGCGCCAGAACATTTCTGTTTCAGTAAGCTCTTAATATCGTCTGTCATTCTAATACAAGTGTATGCTGTTTTGTTTTTAAACTTAGCTTGATTAATAACAAACACTCCAGAATTTAAATCTTTTTCTTCTATTGTAATACTATTCATAAATATCTCCTTTTTTGATTGATGTTATTATTATTTAAGTTATTAAATTTAATATGTCAATTATTTAATATACATATTGACTAATATTTTAATTGCTGTATTTAATTAATAACATTTCAACAATAATTATAAGGAATGGAATTTAAACAATATAACAAAGGAGATTTTTATGAATAAAATAAAGATGCTTGTTTTTAGCATTTTATTTACTGTGCTGTATTCGGCACAAGCACAAGCGGCAAACTATTATAGTTTGACTGGAGATAAAAACTTTGTGCTAAATGCTTTTGATAAATATTTTAATCCATCAATTGTAGGGATAATCGGAACTTTTTTAGATTTTTATGGGCCAATATGTTTAATGGTAGCTGCTATTATTGCTGCCTACATTTTGATTGTTGGAACCGTGACAACCGCTCATGAAGGTGAGATGTTAGGTAAAAAATGGTCATCATTATGGGTTCCGATACGTGCTCCGTTAGCTGTTAGCTTGCTATTGCCAGTTAGTAATGGATGGGCTGTTATTCAGCTTATAGTTATGGCATTAGCTGTTCAAGGTACAGAATGGGGGGATGCAGGATGGAAGAAAATAGCCCCTTCTTTAATAACTGACAGCACTTATATATCCGTGACGAATAAAACAGCTATTCGCCAACTCGTAGTTAATACCTTGTATTCTGCTGCTTGTGTGAAAATAAATAATGATGTAGCAACTAAGGCATTACAAAAATCTGGTGTGAAGTTATATGGGTTTATGGATGCCGCTAATTTTAAATCTGATTCAGGTTCCAATAAAATGATTGGTTATACCTTCGGCTATCCAGATGGAAACGCATTTTCAGGTTATAAAACAGATAAATGCGGAAGTACAAAAATGAAGCTTCTTAATGAAGATAAAATGCCGGATCCGGGTTCATTATTAATAAACACGAACGGGATAGCGATGAATGTTCAAAAAGCTCAGATAGCTGCTAATGCTGCTTTAGTATCTGGTGCTATGGCATATGCTGAAGCTAACTTGAAAGACAGGTCTAAGACTATTGATGTTGAAACATTAAACAAACACATTGATCTTATGACTAATGCTTATGCTCAAATTGTTCAAACTGCTGCTGAAGCTGCTATGAAAGATGCTGTTAATCAATCACAGGTTGATAAGTTAACAGAAGCTGGATGGACTTATAGCTATGCGTTTTATATGAGAATAACAACGGCTGCGTCTTCTGCTAATGCTGCTTTAAATAACTTCCCTATTTCCTCAGCAACATTGAAAGAAGAAGATTTTAAATACAATACATGGGGTGAGGTTTACAGTAGACTTGATAAAGTAAGAACGTTATTGAATGCTACTAATAAACTCAATTCTAATCTTTCTGATGAAGGTGATAATGATGGGTTATATCAAAAAGCCATAGGGATTATAGGTGGTAATTTAGGTGTGTTTGGAACTCAAAAAGCTGATACAGCAAGCTTGATGCCTTTAACAGTTTCGGCAAATATTGGTGAGCATGTTATATATGGCGTAGATGCTATGTTAGTGGCTTTAACTGTAGGTTCTATGTTAGGTAGCCTTCCTATCATTGGTGGCGGTATACAAGCTGTTATTGGTCTTCTTTCAGGAACATTTACATCTTTCTTCGTTCCTCTTTTGGTTGTAGGAAACATGTTAGCTCATGTTATGCCTATGATGCCTTATATCATTGGTTTCGGTTGTGTTATAGGTTATTTTGTTCTTGTTATTGAAGCTTTATGCGGTGCTCCACTTCTTGTAGTGGCTTCAATAACACCTGATCAGGATGGTGTAGTTGGTAAACAAGGACAAGGTTATATGTTGCTTTTATCTTTATTGCTTAGACCTGCCTTAAACGTAGCAGGCTATGCGGCTTCATTTGTAGCGATGAATATCAGTTTTGAATATATAAACAGTACGTTCTTTGCTGCTGCGAGTGATGTAGAAGGAGGTTTCTTAGGTATTCAAAAAGGAATAACTATGATTGTTATATATTGTGTATTAACGCTTTCAGCTACATTAGCATGTTGTAAGTTAATGCATTTATTACCTGACACTATCTTTAAATGGATAGGCGGGGCTTCTTCAACTGTTCTTGGTATGTTATCTACTCATGCTGAATCAGGTATGTTAAAAGCACAGGCTGCTGTTGGGGCAAGTATGCAAATGGCAACTGCTGGTCAAAGTGGTTTGATCAACTCAGCTAAAAGCTTTGGTCAAACTTTAGGTGATAGATTACAACCACAGCCTAATAATACTGCTACTAATGGAGATAATGGTGAAGGTTCAGGTGAAGAAAAATCAGAATCATCAAATAATAAACCTAAAGACACCAGTGTAGATTTACAGGACTTTAATAAATAAAAAAAATAAATTAAAATAAAAGCCTCTTTTTAGAGGCTTTTTTATTGACAAGTATTATTAATATTTGTATATAAAATAATATACACATTACAAAGGAGAATTATTATGTTTATTGAAAATAAAAACAAAGAGAAAAAGAAGTTAACACTTGGTAGAATTGCTGCTGCCCCATTTATAGGAACTGCGAGATTATTTACAGCGCCTTTTGTTTTACCTTATAAAGTGGGTAAAAACATTGTTAATGCTGTTCAATATGCTCATGGTGATCCGAGTAATAAACGTACTTTTGAAGAATGGTATGTTATTAAAAACTCTAATGAAGGAATTTTACAAACAAACTACAGAAAATGCGCCTCAATAGCTTTATTAACATTGATGCTAACGTGTGTCGCTCTGTTCTTTGGTTTTAGTTTTATGACAAGAGCTGATTTAACAATCCCATTAAGGATGGTTCCTTTTACCGCTGCGCTTGTCGGTTTTGCCGGGTATTTTAATCTTATCGTAAATGCTTATTGCCTTAAAGCAAGAACCTTTGAGAATAAACTTAATGTCTTCAAATCCGTTGAAGACATTATACCTAACCCTTTTTATGAATTTACTTCTTGTGTCAAAGATAAAAACAACAAAAGTAGAAATGTTCCAGTTATGTTTTATCCGAAAAATAAAAAATAATTTGATATCCATAAAACAGTACGCTAATATTTAAATCATCAAATGCGAGGAGATGAAAATGCTAAACTTATATATTGATTCATTACTGAACTTATCAACAGTGTTCTACGGTATTCCGTTGTTAGTCCTTTCGGCGTTAACTACGGTTGTTTTAGGTTTCGTGGTGTTTTATCCGCTTGGTAAAATGATGAACACTAACGCTTATAAAAGCTTTCCAGTGTTTCATATGATGCCTGTAAACAACTATGCTTTTAAGTTGATTGTAGGTTTTCCAGTGAGCATGGTTGTATTCTTAACGTTGGGTATCACTATTCTTTCTTTCGTCAACGTTCTGATTAAAATCTTCATGTAAAAATAAAATCCTCGCATAAAAAGAAACCCTCTTAATGAGGGTTTTATTTTATTTCATTCTTGTTGGTATTCTTGCGTTGTAGACAGGGGCTTGAACAGGAACAGGGGCTTGTTCATGGCTATGTCCGGGATTTTCAATATCTTTATCTATATCCTTTTTTTTGCTTTCCTTCATACCGCCAAAAGGCATAAAACTATCTAACTTTTTCGCTTCATGAACTTCTTTGAAAAATCTGGCTTGTTCTTCTGATGATGGCTTTACTACCAAACCCGCTCTTGTTGCTTCTTCATATGCTTCTTCAAGGAAAAGCTGATTACCATCAAAACTAATGCTGCTCCATCCTTTAGCTTTAGCCATTAGAGTTAATCTTCTTGCGGCTAAGGTTCTATCCTTTGTAGCAATTGATAATCCCTGCGCATCTTCTTTAAGAACAGATTTATCAACAAAATGAATGCTTCTACTATTGGTGTTATTAACTATTTTAGAAAGAGAATTACCAAACATAGCCTTTATCTCATGTTCTGGCACAAAGTTAACAGGAGCATGAGAAGATGCTGAAAATGTCTCCTGTAGTTTTTTTGTCACTTTTTCAATAAAACTATTCCCCGCATAGCGATTACTAAAGTTATCCAGTTCGTCAGTATCCACTTTTGGTTTAGCTTTCTGTTTTGCCTCTTCTGCTTTACGCATGGTGAACGTATCAAGTCCTGAAAGATCCAGTGGCTTAGGTTCTGGCTTGAACTTTGATATGTCCATACCTTCCGGTTGTTCTACTGGAGCTGCAGGAGTCTGCTTATCACTGACAGCTTTAGCTAACTTCGCTATGTCGTCGTTCGTCATTAAGTTCTGTTCACCCTTTAGCTCTTCATCATCCAGATCTTCAACTACAGGCTGTTGAGATACAACGGCCTTTACTACAGTGGTATTGAATGATGGTCTTCTACCCTTTGGAGCATCACCTGCAGGAGCTGGATTAGCATTAAAGGGATTGTCTATCTCGATGCCAGCTTGCGTATGTAGGCGCTGATGTAAGGCCAGTTCTTCGGTCTTTTCTTCATGGAGGCCAGAAAGATAAGCATGGTCTTCCTGTAGCCTTACCATGACAGGATCTAACTCTTTAACACCGGCTTTCCTCTTCTGTTCTATCTCTGACATTAGAGATGTGGCCATGTCGTCAACGGCCTTTAATGCTTCTGTTGGATCAGCAATGAAAGCTCTATCAAACTTATCTAAAAATTGTTCATTCATATATAACTCCTTGTTTTTAATTGTGATTTTTTAGTAAAAATAAATACTATACTATCATATACTACTATATACTATAATGGTCAACGTAGCCCCGATGATAAGTGTCGGATAACTGATTAAACGGATGAGGTAGAACAATTATGTTTGCTATGAGCGTGTTCAATTTGAAGGGAGGGGTTGGCAAAACGACCCTTAGCCTGAATCTGTGCGGCTATTTTGCTTCTAAAGGTCAGTCAACAACGTTAGTAGACTTTGACCCACAGGGAGGTTCACTTACATGTGCAGCCTTTGCGATGAAGAACGGTAAACCTCTACCGTTTGAAGTGACCCGTAAACCGAAGGTAGCAACCGACTTTATGATCTTTGACCATGCTCCCGGAGTGGATAGCGGCGGTCAGTTAGCGCCATTGGTATTGGTACCAACCATCCTCGATGCTTCCAGCTATTCAACCACTCTAAAGAGCATTGATAACCTGAAAGAAATGAACAAACCTTTCATCCTTGTTCCAAACCGGGTTGAAGTTCAGAACAAAGAGCAAATGGCTCTCTTGAAGAAACTCGAAACGTATTCAGAAAATCTTGGCTATTCACAGCCCTACATTCGTAAGCGTGTTGCGTATCCCCGCGCTTATGGTAATGGGATCACCATCTTTGATGAGAAGGCCGCATTACCGAACATCACTGATGCCCGGAACGAGTTTGCTCACCTGATCGAAATCATCAAACTGAAAATCAAAGAACAGGCTGAAGCCAAAAAGAAATGATGCTACTATATGATAGTATATACTATCGTATTGTATGATGTTCTACGTGAATTCTGAGAGAAAATGCTATGACAGATACTAAGAAAGACAAAACAGAAAAAAACGCTAAAAAGGGTGCGGCTTGGCTCGATAACTTTGATGATTTTCAGAATGTCTCGCTGGAAACCTCTTTTGCTAAAGATAATGGAACATACTGGAGCTATCGTACAGAAAGCTTAGGTGATATTCAGGCCGGGACTACGCCCTATGTCCGTTCTACGGTCAAAGTCACTAAGCATGATGATGCTCGTTTGATTAACGTCCGTATTCCTGCTGCGCTGGAAGAGAAACTAAAAGAAGTTTCTTTTGATATTCCTATCCCAACTCTTCTTTTAATTTGTGCCGATTATTTAACTGATGAACTCATTAAAGAAAACAAACAAATATTAGCACTTCCAAAAGAAAGCGATGAACGGAAGATATAAACAGGATGAACGGTTGACTTAGGGGTTTATTAATTGTAGTTAATTGTTTACTTTTATAATACTTACTTAAATCAGAAGTAAAAGTAAGATAAAGCAAACAAATAACAAAGGAGATTTTAATGATTAGTTCTAAGGTTTTATATTCATACGAAAGGAATGATATTAAAATATCATGCGGATTGTATAACGAAAAAACATCCGCTAAAGAAAAAGGTATCGGTAGAGCCGGGTATTATGACGCATTAACTGGAGAGCTTATTGAAGCTGAAACTCTTGAAGATGTTATTAAAATAATTGCTCTTCCAGAAGTTGTTGCTGAATACAATGAGCATGGAGATTTAATTCGTTCTTTACCTGCCGATATTGAACAAGTCGTTCGTAATGAGCTTTTGTTTTCCGATGAAAAAATAAAACAGATTAAAATCGGTGAACGCGATGGTAAAAAAATAATTGAAAAGTATCAAAAAGAAGAGAAAAAATATAATGAATATCTTGAAAGGGTAGAGAAATACAAAGAAGACCCAAACAAGAACCCATTACCTTCTACGGCTGTAGCACCGCCAAAGGTTCCTGAGCCATTCATTTACACGAACTCTTACAAAGATGTCTCATCGAAAAATCCAGATGCCGCAATAGAATGCTACCAAATCATTCTTAATCTTGAACATGTTCCTGTTGAAGAAGTAGAAGCTGTATGGAAAGTAGCAACTCATGCGATGGCGCATGATAACTATGTATATGATTATCCTCAAGGCGGTAGTAATACTACGCCTCGCGGCCTGAAAGGAAGACGCCCGGTTATCTTCAATAATATCCATGTTAAACAGGATGCTCCTATACACGGTCAGGCGTATGTTTTTACTCGTGATGTTTCAGAAGCAAAATATGTTCCTTTGACTGACGAGAAAAGAGCGTATTTAGAGAAAGAAGGTAAGTTAGATCTTATAACTTATTTCCCTAATGATAAAAGAGCTTTTGTTCCTGAGCAAAACGGTGTTTATCCGTGGGCTAAATGGTCAAATGCTAAAACAAAACTTCAAGATGAAAAGTTTATGGAAGTTTTCCAAAAACACATCGAAAGAGAGTTAAAGAATGCGGGTTATAATTATCCGTTCACAATGGTTAGTGTTTGTAAAAGATATAAAGATGCTGATAAAGCAGAAGCAGTAAGAAAAGTTCATACTGATTTACCTAAAGCTATAGATACCTATAAAGAAAGCTTTGTTGATTCAACAAAGCTTGAACTTGATCCAGAACATAAACACCATGCTATTTTAAATAAATACAATACTAATATCAAGACAAAACAAAATCAGGCTGCTGATTTACTTGCTCAACTTGAAAAGCTTGAACGTGATATTAATGTTATGGAAGCGGCTAAAGCTGCTGAAATAGAAAACTTATCTCTTAAAGTTGAGGTAAAAGATTTAACAGCTAAAGTAGCAGAACTGACTGAACAATCTTCATTGAAAGATGAAAAAATAAATGAACTCGAACAAGATCTTGAAAAAGAAAGAACTGAAAAGGATGAGTTTGTTGATAAAAACAATGAATTGTATTTCAAAAATACTGAGCTTGAAAAGGAAAAAGCAGAGTTAGAGGAAGAAGCTAAAACGCTTGAAGAAGAAAATACAGCGTTAGAAACAGAGAATACTACTCTTACTGAAAAAGTATCTGCTCTTGAAGAGAAAAACATCAAGCTTGAAGAAGAGTTAGAAACTCTTGATGCTAATACTACAACGGAGATAAATACTCTAAAAGGTCAGATTGAATCACTCAATGGTCAACTTGAGCAAAAAGATATTACTCATGCTGCTGATAAAGAAGCGGCTATAGCAGAGTTAAGAAAACAGCTTAGTGAAGCGTTTGAAACTGAAAAACAGGAAGCTTTAGCTAAACTTCGTGAAGAGTTAACTAATCAGTTTAAAGTTGATAACGAAAAAGCGCTTGAAGCTCAGAAAACAACGCTTGAAGCTGGATTTACATCTGAAAAAACACAAGCATTGAATGAGTTAAGGGAAGAACTTAATAAATCGTTTGGTGTTAAGGAAAGCGAATATAAAACTGAGATAAATCAACTGAGAAAAGATGTTTCTGATCATTTTAAATCATCACAAGAAAACTTCCAGTTAGCGAATGATTATAGTCAAAAAATGCGTACTTTCTTAGAAGAAAACACTGCGCTCGTTAAAGAAAATCGTGATCTTAAACAACAGCTTGAAGAACTTAAAAATGGAAACAATAACAAACCAAAAAATAAATAATTAATAAAGGAGAACATTATGGAACTATATTTTAACAACATGAGGAATGCTTATGATACGTTGATTTCTGCTATCAGAACAGATGAAATGGTACAGGCTGTCATTAAAAGACAAGACAGCCTTGTCAAAATCATGGAAAAAGCTTCTTCAATTTTTCAGGAACAACAACTTTCGGGTAAAAAAAGAATACTCCAAAATGATAATGACTTAGCTTTAACGATAACAAATATTGGTGTTGAGACTAATTTTAAAGAGATAAACTACTATAAAAATCTTGTTTCTGACACTTTACTTTTTAATCTTGGAATGAAACTTGTCTTTTCTGAAATAGAACAGAGATATGATACTCTTTTCGGTTCATTACGCTCTTATGAAAAAGGGGATTTTGAGTTTCATTATAAAGTTTATAAAACAATAACTGATGATCAAAGAAGCTATTTAAGAGACGTTAGCGGTAATTCTTTAAGTATACTTGAAATGTATTTAGATAAAACAAAAACTAAAAGAGAATACAGCAAAGATAAAATAGAGTTAGCTCTTAGCAGGGTATATAACGCATTATGTGTTTATTACGGTTATCAGTTATATGATACACGATTAAAAAGAGAGGGAAGTTATGAATATGAATAATACTCTTGATTTATCTTCTCTTAGGGAAGAGCTGGAAAAACAGAAAAAAGAGCGTGAAAGGCTGATTACTGAAAATGCTCTGGCAGAAGTAAAACATCAAGCAGCATTGGAAGAAGGAGAAGGGGAGCAATCCCCTTCCACAGAAGAGGCTCAGGCCGTTTCTGTTGACGCTGTTCCTGATGATGTGTTGATGGGTAGCGGAAGCCTCAATAAAGCTATTCTGTGGCGTTGTGCGCGTGATTTCTTCCAACCTAACATTAAGCTGATAAAACAGTATCAATTCCCACATGTAGTTATTGAAGAGTCTAAAGATTGTTATGTTATCTACTCTTCTGATGTAGAGCTTGCTGTAAGCACGCTTTACGCTCATTTTGAATATGAGATCGCAGGTTTTGGAATCTGTAGACCGGAAAGTGAAAATCAGGATTATGTTGAAGAAATATTATATCAGGGTATTTTAAGAGGTTTCAGTGTTTTCCCTTCAATGCTTGAACATGAAAAGGTTGAGCAACAAAAATCTACGCTTTTGGCTTTAAAAAGAATTAAGCGTGAAAGGGATGAAGAAACCGGGATCATGAAAGAAAGTATTAATTCTTTTCTAACTGACTGGTTAAATAAATCAGAAAAAGGGTTGAGGTTGTCAACCTAAAGAAAAAATTATATAATAACTTGGTTTTAGTATTGATTTATTCAAAAAAATAAAATATATAATAAGTGTTAGTTATTATAAAAAATATAACAAAGGCACAATATAAAAAGAACGGAGAGTTTTTAATATGAATGAAAAAGATAATGTTTTACAGTTAACGCCGAAAGATTTTAAGCGAGCTTTACAAGCTCAGGATAACCCGTGGCGTGAAACAGAAGAATACTCAATAGGTGCGGAAGGTATTTTTATTCGCACTGTAAAGACTTATAAAAATGGCGTTGAAGATGTTAAATGGGTTCAGATTCATCCTTTCCCTTTAATGCCAATTGAAAGTGTTGATATGCTGGATTCTGATATTCAGGAATCAGTATTTGATGAAGAAAATCAGGTTTCATCTAAAGACACAAAAACTTATACTAAAGTTCGTTTCTTAGATCTAAATGGTCAGGAAAGATTTGTCAAAATCCCTCAGTCTGAACTATCTCAAATCAGTAAACAGTCTTTGTTAGCTAAACGCTGGCCTTTACCCCCGGCTAACAAAATGTCAAAGGTTGCTGACATAATGTTAAAGGTGCTGGCTGATGGGCGTAGAACGGTTGTTTCACCTGCTGGCGTTGAATATGAACCATGTATAAAAATCACTTCTGGCTCTGATAACTGCGGCTGGGTTAATGGTGAACACATTAAACCGGGTCACCCGCGCTATGTTGGTGATGAAGAATGTATGACATTCAAAGCAGGTAAAGCTGAGATTCAGATTGATATTTTAGGGCAGTGGTACGCGCAAGATGAACAGTTAGCTTTAATCGCCGCTCATCAACTTGTTGGTTATACCTTCGGTAATATATTTTCTCCTTCCGTAAGTCTTATTATTGAGTTAACAGGTGATCCGGGCGATGGTAAGTCAGTGCGATTAATCGCCCAATCGTCTTATGAAGGTATACCAATCAAAGGTCATAATATCCTTTATTTTGACGCCACAGCCTCTATCGCAGGTATGGAGCGTTTATTCCCGCTTTTAAACAGCGGAAGCGTTCTTTTAGATGAGTTTGATAAAATCGTAAATAACAAAGGTGCAAATGTTGCTACCGAAATGATATTTATGATTTGTAATGGTACTCAACGTGTTTTAGCAGAAGCTAACGACAATAAAAAAGCGAGAAAAATCAAGAAATGGTCTTTTGCGCCTGTTGTAGCTTCCAATAAACCTATTGTAGAACGTCTTAATGGTCATGAAGATATTATGGCTATTAAAGATCGTATATGGACTATTCACACTTCTGATGAAGAGATTTCAGGCTTCAAAGGTGATCTTTCTATCGTTAACGTCTGGAGAAGACTTTTAGAAGAAAACTATGGTCATATTTATGGTATAGCTATCGATTATATCAAAAATAACCGTATTGCTCTTATCAAACGATTCGAAGATTTGAGAAATGAGCTTTATATAAAAGAATATGGTGAACATTACAGTAAAGATATGCGTGATGCTGAAATGATTGCCTCTCTTCAATTGGGCGCTGATTTAGTTTCTGAAATTTTCGGTGAAGAGGCTGGTTTATCAGCTCATAGAGCTGTAGACGTTTTAAAAAGAAGAATGGCAAATACCACGTTTAACGCTGATAATAACTACAAAATTGTTATTGAAAGATTTAAAGAATGGATTGCTGATAACATCGGTTCTATTCGTATTGATGGTTTTGCTTACACAGGCTCTTATGGTAGAAACAGTGAAGAACAACAGTTAGATCAGGCTGAACGCCTCACTAACAACGCTATCATGTCTAATCGAGGTGCTATAGCTGGACTTGAGCAATCAAGACCTATGCAGCATAGAACTGATTTTGAAGGTTGTATCTGGTTAAAACCAGAAGCAGAAGCAAGCTTAAAGAAATCTGGTATAGCAATTGATGAACTTATGCGAGCAGCAAAAGAACTTGATTTGTTGCCAAAAACAAAACGTGGTGAGTTGATTGATAAACAAAAACTTAGTGGTCAGAAAAAAGACTGGTTAGAAAATAAAACGTCTTACGCCATTAAGATATTGCTTTATCCATTCCCTGAAGAAGAAGATGAAGTTAATAATGAGTTTGAGGATGAAGTGTTTTATTCAAACGTTGATCGTGAGGATATAGATTCCCTTGTTGAACAAAACATTAATGCTCATATGTTCGATTTACCTAAAATTGATTAACATAACCAAAAGGAGGTTATTATGTCATATACATATAAAGTCATAAATAATAGCCTCTTCTTTATTGAAGAGGAAAGTAATAAGCAGTATGAAGTAAACGTTATACCACAAGGAATTGGAAATAATCTGTTTCAGGTTTCTATTACTGATTTAAGCCCGCGCACTTTAGAAGCAAACAATGCTAAAGAGCTTTTTAATCAGGTTGTTGATATAGATAATGTAAGACGTAGTTTTAGACGACAAACACCGGAAGAGTTTAAATCTAAGTTCCAGAAAATGAAAAAGAAAGCTTGTCCAGAATAAAGAGGGGTTTACCCTCTTTTTTTACGCCAAAAAAAAGAGATCTCCTAACAGGAAATCTCTAAAAAAATATTCTCTTTTTCGCAAAAGAGAAAAATATGAATGAGGCGAAATTATACCGTAATTTAAAAATAATTACAACTTTTAGCGGAAATATTTTTGATAATAAATAGACATTATTATATAATATAGTATATTAGTATCAGGTAGATCTAAAAGGTGAGGTGTCTATGAATAGCATTAATGAATTATTATTGATATACGGTTCAAACATAACAAAAATCAAAGAACTTGTTTTAGCAGGGGCTAATGTTAACTACGTTTCGCCCGAAGGTTTAACGCCTTTATCCTGTGCTGAATCTGTTGAAGTGGCTCAGTTTCTTCTTAGCCGTGGCGCTGATGTGAACGCTACCAATGAGGAAGGGAAAACAGCCTTGTTTAGCGTTAGCAACGTTGATACTTGCCGCTTCCTGATAGAGAACGGCGCAAGGGTAAATCATGTTAACAATAAACATGAAACAGCATTGTTTTATACAACGGATATGAAAAAAATCAGATTACTGGTTGAAGCTGGATGTGATCCATTGGTAAGAAGTTATGATGGCAAGCGCCATTATGATTTGTTAGCGCATAATCAGAAAGTGAGTTTTATTAACTTCTTGGCTAACCGAAAAAAGAAAATGGAAACTGTTAACGCACCTTTAGCTCTTGCCTTTTAATAACACCACCTCACCAAAAAGATAAAGCCCCTTGCGGGGCTTTTTTCTTATCAACAAAACAAAGGATTATGTGAACCATCAATATATATCTTACTTAGAGTTTAATAGTAAAAAACGGAGAATTTTCTACTTGATTTAAAGTTATAATTAATTTTATTTAATGTCAAATTAAAATAAACAGTTTTTAGCTTATTGACGAAATATATTTTTAATTATATATAATATTAAGACTTATTATATAAAAAGGAGATATATTATGGAAAGACAACAAACAAAACTTTATTTTGCCATATGGAAATTGAAAGGCAATGAAAAACTACAGGCCATTAAATATTTTATTAGTTGTGGTGAAGATATTCATGAAAGAGACAAAAACGAGTTAACACCATTACATCAGGCCGTGGGCTGTGGTGATGTTGAGGCCGTGAAGCTTTTGTTAGGGTTAGGGGCAAATCCCAATGCTATAGACATATACGGAAGAACGCCGCTGTTCTATACCGCTTTCAGCCCTAAGTACAATGGTCGTCAGTTAGATGAAGCTCTCATAGCGGGGAATGCTGATACCACCATTTACGATGTTAACGGGCATACACGCGATCAGTTCGTGTATAGCTTCAAAAGCTCGATGTTCTACCGTCCTGAACCAGAAGCAGTAGAAGAACAACCGGAAGAGGTAGCCCCTTCAGCTCCTGTGAAAAGGGCAGGAAGACGTAAAGCATGATAGCGGCATTACTTAACCAGATACGTAGCACCGGCTTTGTGCTTCTCTCCCAATTTGACGCTGTTTTGTCTTCCCCGGCTCCTACGCCGGAAGAACAGGAACAGAAAGACGCTTCATTAAAGATGCTTCTCCCGCTGTTAGAGAAGAACCATGATGAAAGATACCTGATAACACGTTTACTCGATTACAGCGCTCAGGATCTGTTAGCGGTCTACCTGTCAGGCCGTTCAGGTAGCATGAAAGCGTATGCGCTTCTCCAGCTCATACAGAACACATCCAAATTGTGGCCGTCAGGTTTCTATCATGCTGTTGCCCGTTCCGGCCTACGCCTGAATGACGAGCTGGACACATCAGGGCTAACCCCTATCCAGTTAGCAGCCAAAACAGGAAACGTAGAGCTGTTTAAATTGTTGCTATTGGATGGGGCAGATCTCTATCAGAAGAACAAAGACGGTATGAGTGCTTATGATTTGGTGTTGAACAGCAATAACGCAGAGCTGTTAATGTTCATGATCCGCTATGAAAATGCTGATATTTCGAACTACCGTCGAAAAGCTTGAACAACATCATATTGACATTGCAAGTAGTAAAATCATAAATAGCACTTTTTGCTAAACCACATAACCAATTGATAGTAATTGGTTTTTTTGTTTTTATGGGGTTATTGGTTTTAGATGGAAGGTTTTTCTTCAAAATAAGTGTTGAATGTCATAAGCGAAATAAAGACAATTAATCACATCAAAGCAGTCATATTTGCTTCTTATAGTTAACTTGATGCGGAAAGGTTCCATTATTTAATCCGGTCTTCGATAAACCGGGCATCAAACCAAAAGCACATAAATAAATATTTGTGCCTGTAGCGATTAACTAATCGCAAGTTAACTATTATTGGAGTCTTGCCTTATGACTGTATCAAAAAAATCCAAATCTAATATTCTTCATCTTGATATTGATGCTTTCATTGCTAAAGCACGTAATATTATTCATGAAGTCTACCATAACAAAACTATTCTCTCTGTTCCTGATTACCAGACTAAAACAGCAGCAAACGATCAGGACTATATCACAAAACCACTTACCCCCCTTTACGCATGGGCTGGCGGTAAACGTCGCCTCATCAAAGCGTATCGCCCCTATATGCCGGATTTTAAGCGTATTCGATACTACGCAGAGCCTTTCTTCGGCGCAGGCGCTATGTTCTGTGAGGTTTTCAATCAGCACCGTGAACACATCAGAAGCTACCACCTGAACGACATTAACCCGGAGATCATCAATCTCCTGAACACCATTAAAAGGGATTGTTCTGGCTTCATTGACGAGCTGAAGGCCATTGAAGAACGCAACCACTATAAAACGCTGGAAGGTCAAAAACACTTCTACTATCGCTTACGTGAAGAATACCGTTCCTTACCAGTAGGAGCTGAATATTCAGTGAGAGGAACGGCTATGTTCTACTTCCTCTTAAACAATATGTTCAGGGGCTTATACAGTCAGAAAAACGGGCGAATTTTCACGTCATTCCAGACGAATAAAAATGGTTTTGATTATGAAAATATCAAAAACTGGTCAACAGCATTACAGAAAGCAGTGATCACATGTGGAAGCTATGAAGACGTTAAGGTTAATAAAAATACGTTCCTGTTTTGTGATCCGCCTTATCGTGATTGCTCGATTATGTATTCAACAGATTTTAATGATGAACAGCATAAGCAATGCTACGCATGGGTTCAGAAAAAAGTAGAAGAGAAAAAAACTGTAGGTATGTTGTGTAATAAAAACCTGAATGACGGTTTCTTTAGTTCACTACCAACCACAACAGAAAGCGAACATATCAATATTGAATATTCGCATACAAAGGCAAGGTTAGGCGCAAACAGAAGCATTGTTGAGCTACTAATGGTATTCAAAGAAAAAATGGCTGTTCCTGTTCTTAAAGCAGCTTAAACAAATAACATAAAATGAGGATTTAATTATGAGTAAAGGTAGAAAGAAGTTCAGGCCAGTAGATTTTCACAGCAACAACTTGGGGAATAACTACATAACGATAGAAAGCATGTTATCAACGCCGTTTCATGAGCATTCACCTGAACTGTTCGCAAAGTGTTTAGCAGAAGTCCCAAAGATAAACAGGCTACTCATAGACAGGCGTAAGTGTGATAACGAAGAGCATTATCAAAGGGTATTGGTAATGGCTGATGTGTGTTTAAAAATGGCAATGATTGAAAGAAGAATGAAAATAGTGAACGAAGAAAACAGTTGGTTTAATCAAAAATAAGAGAGGTTTAAAATGCAATATAATGAAATAGTAAAAGCTGAGGTTTTAGGTTTTGTTTTAAATAATGTGGAAGGTTTTAATATCTTTGATAACATCCATATAAAAATGATAGATGTTCATCATCCGGGTTATGAGGGAATAAATCGTGTTCCTTTCTTTGAAATAGATTATAGAAAAGGATTTACTTTAGCAAATACCTTTAATCATATTGATGATGAATACATTAATCAAAGAACGTTGAACTATGCCCTTAACTTGTGTTTTAACAGTGAGATGAGCTTTAAGTATGAACACAACAGATTTATAAGTGAATGCTTCTCATGCACTTATTATTGTATCTTTGAAAATATGTATAGAACATTGTCAGAGAAGGAAAGCGGTAAAGTGAGATGGTGGATTGATTGATATGAAAAAAGAAAGAAAATAGTTAATGAAGAAATAGTTGGTTTAATAAAAAATAAGCGAGGTTTATATGTCATATTGGTTGTATTTTTATACGGTTCGTAGTCTTGAAGAGAGTAAATATGAAATAAAAAGAACTACACTAAGAACTAAACGGGTTGTTTCAGTTATTGCTGAAATACAAGATGCTAAAGAAATAATATGTCAACAAGAACAAATAAGAGATTTCATGATCCATTATCTTCATCAAAGAGATATTGAGGTAAAGGACAGTGATGATTTGAGCTTTGTTGTTATGGATGTTGATCAGTATAACAAATCATCATGTAGATTTTATATAGTAAATGAAGAGGTTCGTTATCATGAGTTCATAATGGACTATGAAGAAGCTTTAAAAATAATGCGCATTGATAAAAGGATGAAATATAAACTTGAAAATATCTTCAATGATACAAGGAAGCTTCTTCCGTTGGAGATCTCAGAGTTCAAGAAAGAAGATTTTTATAATATATCGAAAGAAGACTTACAAAAACTCATATAATACATTCAGGTAAAGTAGAATGAAAGGCAAGACTAATAAAATAAGCGGTATACCTACCGCTTTTATATAGTTTATTAATTTATTTTCCGATTAAATTTGATTTTATTCTTTTAATTGATTATTCAATATCTATTCATTAAAACAAAAGGAGAGATATATGAATAACTTAAAAGAAAAAATAGAAAAAGCTTTAGATAAATGTGATGTGGTTGTTGTATCTGGTGTTAGCGGTGTAGGTAAATCGACTTTGCTTAAAGAGATAGCAAAAGAAAGACATATACATTATTCAAATCCTACTTATAACTGTATTAAGTTCGGCATTAAACACAGCGATCTTATTGCTATTGATGATGTGAGAGAAACAGAACTAAAAAACGTGATACAAAAGATTCAGGATGCTGTAGCTAAAACAAACATAAAAACTAAAGCGATAATAGTGGTTGATAAGTTTGATAAGTCTGTTCTTGATAGCGTTGTATTGAAAATAAAGCATTACAGAATGGTAAAGCCAAAATCAAAAGGTGTCTTACCAAAAATAAAAGAGTATCAGGAGCTTTTAAAATCAATAGAAGAACAAAGATTTCTTACTGATAATGTTCAGATCTCATGTTTGAACGATTTGTATGAAATGGAACAAGAATTGAAGTATTTGAGAGATTTGAATGAAAAGTATGAATGCGAAGCTGTTTTACATGACCATAACTATACACAATTAGCTCTTGATTTGGATGATAGCAAAGCTAAAGTAGAAGAGCTTGAAAGTGAAATTGTTGAGTTGAAAGCATTAATAAAAGAAATCACTGATAAAACTCAGGAAGAGTTGACTGATTTAGAAGAGCATAACATCATTTTAATTGAAAGGTTGAGAAATGAAGAAAGTGAAAACAAAGATCTGATAAAAGAGAACTACAGCTTACACTTAAAAATAAAAGAGCTTAATGATTTACTCTATGACCAAAACGAAGAAAAAATAGAACTTGAAGGTTCTAATCAGGAGTTAGAGCAGTCTCTTTCCCAATGTCTGAATAAAATCCAAACATACCAAAATACAGTAGCTGTTTTTGAAGATAAAACAAGACTTCTTGAAAAAGCTAATAACGATCTTGAAAGTGAAATAGATTACCTTAAAGAAAAGGCTCATTGTCTTGAAGAAGAGTTAGATAATGAAGCTGAGGAAACAGCATTTTTTAAAGAAATGTCAGAAGACTTTATTACTCAGATTAAATGGTTAAACAACACGATTGAAGTTTATCGTGGTGAAGTTGATGAAGACACCATACGCAGGGTTGAATACACCGTCCAACAGCTCAGAGAAAGTTTCGGTGATGATTATGAGGTCTGACAAGCCAGCAGTGAGACAAGCAAAGGGGGCGTATGCCCCTTTGTCGTATCTGGAGCTTTACCGGGTTTTGGTGATAGTCTTATACTGTACATCCATACAGCAAAAGGAGACACAGATCATGGGCTTTCCATCACCGGCTGCAGACTACACTGAAAAACCACTCTCACTGGATGCGTTATGCATCCATAAACCCCACGCTACGTACTTTATGAGGGCGGGACAGGCATATTTAAGGGCTGGCATACAAAAGGGCGCTACGCTCGTTGTAGACGCTTCTGTTAAGCCCTTTGATGGAAGCATAGTGATAGTTGCTTTAGGTGGGGAGTTCGTAGTGAAAAGGCTAAGGCTTCATCCAGCTCCGGCGCTGTTGCCATTGGACTACGCAGGAACCCCGGTACCGATCGATCTCGATGATATGGACGAGAACAACGCTACCCGGATTTTCGGCGTTATGACGTATTGTGTAAACGACATGCGAACAGGCGAGTTCGACGACACCCCATATGGCATAGACGGCTAACATATGGTAGAAGATACACATACCATTAAGATGAGCTATGCATGTGCTGAAATACTCAAGCCTACAAGAATATTTGGATGACGTTAAAAGACGAGAACAACATAAAAAGCGTCTTGCTGATAAGTTGTTTCATACCGTCCGTTCCGGCTCATCAAATGAAATACAGACAGTAATAAAAGCATGTTCTGATGCTGATATTGATTTTAAAACCATCAAACATGATTACTTGCTTGAATACTTTGATTCCTTCTTTAACCGCACGTCAAACACCCCCTCAATTCTCATCGTAAGATTACTTATCAGTTATCAAAATAAAATCTCTCATAAAGCTGTTTTATCTTTCTACCAAAACATATTTTATAAGCATTTATTATCAGATGAAGAACTAACAGAGCTGAGTTCTTTAATCACTTCTCACAAATAAAAAACCTACCTACTCCTTTTGTCCTGATATTTTAAATTAAAAAATATATTTCCTTTATTAAATTTGCTTTTAGTCGGAAGATGCGTTAATTCTTTTAATATAAACAAATAAAAGGATAACCATCATGATAAACAAAATCAAAAAAAGCTTAAATAAAATAACAGTAGGTAAAATATTTATAGCAGGTCTATTAATGCTACCTATGACACTGATATTCCCTGAAAACATTCTATGTGGATACATGTCGGCATTAGGTGCAGCAATTACATTCGCAACAATAACTTTTAAATTAGCATTGTTCTTCATTTGGTTTATTCATCTCACATTTTTAATGAGCATGAGAGGAACAACGGAGAGAGCAGAAATATATATATCTGATTTGAAAGCTGAACACTTAAAAAGTGGAAAGGAAATATTTTTAGGGAGGTCAAAATGATAAATAAACTCATAAACAGATTAACTATAAATATATCATTCAAGTTAATAATCTTTGTATTACTGGAGGCACCAATATTATTACTATTATTGGGAAATATTCACAACGTTCCATTATTTGGTTTTTTTATGAGCGCTGTGTTTAGCGGAGCACTTACAGACACAGGTGATAATTTTTACACACCAACTAACTTAATAAATGATTTTTATTCTGGTTCAATGCATTTCTATTTAATCATTTCAGTTTTTATAGTAGTAAAGTTGATACATTCAAGATATGGCAAGAAGATAGACGCATTTTTAAGGAGGTTCTCATGATAAATAAATTAAAAACATACAATGCCGCACAAAAAAAACATATGGAAGAAGATAGATTTAATGTATTGTTAGGGTTATTCATAATGTCGGTTTCTTTTTTAATTCTTCAATTTATACCTGAAATATTTATCGTATTAACTTTCTTAGTGGGTACAGGTATAACATTATTAGGAATAATGCCGATAATAATGCGTGTTATCCATAAGGTGTTAAAAAAACTGTGGGATTCAAAATGGTATGTGAGCATTACGATACCAGCGTTTTTTATGAGCTTAATTTTATCTGTAGTTTCATTAATAGATGTGAATATCCCATTGTTATATGTTTTTGATAAGTTTGTTTTTATGTTTTGTATTATTTGGCTTTCATTATATTTGATTATTAAAGTTGCTGTGATTATTCACATTGAAGAAGAAAAAGGGGAGAGCATAAGTGAAAAAAAGAACTAACAAGAAACATCTAACAAGAGCGGATTTAATACCAGATCCCGCATTGATTAAGCCACTGAAGAAACTTACAGATAAAGATGTGAAGGAAGCTTTAAGCAAAAAGGTTTCAGAAATGAAAAACATATATGATTTTTAAAGGAGAGTGAAAAATGAAAAAAGACATAACAAGAGAGTTGAAGCGTTTAGGTTTACACAATGGTAATGAGTTCATAGCAAAAGCAGCGTTGATAGAAGGGCAAAGAGCAGAAGCAATATTAGAACTGATAGAACGCTTGGGAAGACGCAAAATCATTCCTGACGTTGTTCAGCATGGTTTTAATCAGGTTAAAGCTACATATCGTTTAAGCGGCTACATCAATCAGGCACTGACTGTTATAGCGTTTAAAGCTTACATGAACGAACCAAAAGAGAATTTTAAAGCAGATATACACTGGAGTATTTAACAAAGGAGATAGGTATGGGAGAACAAACAAGAGAAAAGGAAGCTGAAACATGGTCTGATTTTATAAGAGAGTTTTTAAAAGAAGGTGGTGTTATTTATGGAAGTCAAGAAAAACAAAAAAGAGAGGGTATATGACAAATAAGAAAAAATCGTGTTCTTGGACACGCAGAACGTTAATATTTTTGGCATTAATTTCAATAGCAGGTGTGGCGGGTATAGCATTTGGGGTTGTAAGTGAAAAAACACTGCCATTGTTTTGTTCATTTATTATTTTATGGCATATATACGATATTTTTGATTTCTATAAACTTATATTTGGATCTGAATACGATAAACCTGAATAAAAGCCCCTTAAATGGGGTTTTGTTTTATCTAATGCGTAGAAATAAAAGTTCTACATCTTCCGCTTATCCGATTAAATGACAATTATTAAAATAAACCCTGTTTAAATTTGACATTAATCGGTTAATTAAATATCTAATATATAATCCTACATAAAGCAGGAGAAACATACAAAGCAAAGAGAGGTGGTAGATGATGAGTAAAATAAATAGTTTCTTTAGAAGTCTTTATGACACTGAGAGCAAAAACGGAAAAAAGCTTAGAGAAATTTCTATGATGATAATGAGATTAGGAATATGGATGATTACATACGGTTCATTTAGTGTGTTCTTTAATGGTTTTTTTGGTTTCGATTTCAATTCAGAAGTGATTGCTAAGATGACTGTGATTACAGGTGTTGGAGGTGGTGTTTTTCTTATAGGTTTGTTCATTACGTTTATATTTAAAAAAGATGGCAGTATTTATGATGGTAAAGCCATAAATCAAAACAACAAAGGAGAATGATTATGATAAATAGTTTTAGATTATTAAAAGACAGAAAGAGTAAAAAAGGGTTTTCACTTTTAGAAATATTATTAGTTCTTGGAGCTATCGCAGCGTTGATAGTAGCGGCTTTTATGATATTTCCTAAAGTTCAGGCTTCACAGCGTATCGACAGAGAGAGCAGGAACCTAACAGCTATACAGGCCGGGGTTAAGTCTCTATATGGCGGCAGAGCGAAGATCTCAAGCATTAACACTGATAGCTTCATTGCGTCTAAGAACGCCCCGGAGAACATGATTCAGGACGGAAAGCTTATCAATGAATGGAAAGGCAACGTACAGGTTGAGTATTCAGGGAACCACGGCAAATACAACATTATCTATGATGCTGTTCCCGCTTCTGACTGTTCAAAGTTGATAGCGGCTGTATCAGGAAACTTTGTGAGCATAGACGTTTACAACGGGAACGGCGGTACGCAGGTTAAGAACCTTGAAGAAGGGAAGAACATTGATATAGCGGCAACATCAGCAGCGTGTTTTTCAGAAGATAACTCCACCATTATTTTTGCGTCAATAATATAAGAGGTGGCTGATATGTTCAACATGACAAAGAGAAAGAAAAAAGGGTTTTCATTATTAGAGTTGTTATTAGTGTTTGGGATTATCGCAGCGTTGATAGTTGGTGTCTTTATGATCTATCCAAAAATTAGTTCTGGTCAGAAGATAGATAGCGACATAAAAATATTGGGAACATTAAATGCTGGGATAAAAAATCTCTACGCGGGGCAAGCAGATTACACAGGGTTATCAGTTGACGCTATAATCAAATCAAAGATTGTTCCAGAAGATATAGTGGATGATAATTTAATATGGGATAGCTGGGGCGCTAACGTTCTTATAGAACCGTATTATGATGGTAGTTTTTATATCGGGTTTGAAAACGTTTCAGTTGATGCTTGTCCTAAGTTCGTGTCTCAAGCTGGAGCAAGTTTTTTCAAAATAGTAGTAGGTTCAAGAGAAGTTAAGAACACAGAAGCAAATCAGGATCTTGATATGGCAACTTTAGCAAATGCGTGTATCAGTAATGATGATGGGTATGGTGGAAGACCAATAACAGTATATTTTTACGACAAATAAATATGAGGATTAATTTATGATTATTCAAAAAAGTATCAGACAAATGAAAAAAGAAGCATGGACATTAATAGCAATATTATATTTATCAAGTATCTCATTATTAATGTTAACAGTGAATGTATTACCAAAAACAGGATTAAATAGCTTTTACATAATTGGCGGTGGTTTAATGGCTTTAACTTCATTGTTATCATGGAAAGAAGCATATAAGTTAGTTAACTGTATAAATGAAGCAAAAGGAACTAAAAAGCCTGAATAAATGAAACATTCCAAAAGAAAAGCCCCTGAAAAGGGGCTTGGTTTTACTCTGGTGTTTGCAATGCTGTTAATCTTCTTTCTTGATCAAGAAGTCTTCTTTTTTAGCGCCTTTCTTCATAGCTTCTTCGACAGGCTTCGGCAGACGACCACGACCAGACCACAAAACTTCCTTACCGTTTTCATCTTTATAAGCATACTTGCGCTCAACAGCGCCACGCTTATCACCTTTAGCGCCATTCCCCTTCTTGGCAGCAGGAGCGGCTACACCATCAGCGATCTCGGAAATGCTGATACCTTCAATGCCCTCAGCAGCTAACATCTCTCTAAACTGTTCCATGAGTGCCAGCTTCTTAGCGCGTTTTTCTTCGATTTCAAGCTGGTCAGCTAACAGTTCTTCATGAACCTTTTTCATCTTCTCTAAAATCTCTTCAAAGATCTCAAAGCTGATTTCACGCGCTTCTTTTCTAATGGTACGAATGTTGTTCAGTGTTGAAAGACTCATCAAAAAATCCTCTTTAAAATCGTTTACCCGGCGAACATAACATTTTAACCATTTAGTATCAATCATTTTAAAACAACATAAGCATCAAATAAAAGGAATACGTAAACCGTTTATATATTTAATGAGTTTTAAATTTGACATTAATCGGCAAATTGAATAATTGAAAGGAACAACAAAATAAAAAGGAGATTTTTATGTTAGATAAAGAACCATTGCTTTCTTTCAGGAAAGCGCATTTAAATGATGAAATACAAATAGACTTTAAAACAGCAACAACAAATATAGCCGTGTTTGGTGGAACAGGAACAGGTAAAACAACGGGTGTATGTTTCCCGGCTGTTTACAATCTGATTAAAAATCACTGTTCAGGATTGATACTGGACGTTAAAGGAGATTACACCAAATTAGCACGTCAGATTAATGAGGATATGAAAAGCGATAAGATTTATATTCTTGGTGTTAAAGAAGATTGTTCCAGATTTAATTTAATATCTGGTATCGAACCGGAAAAGCTAAAAGCATTTTTAAACTATGGCGTTAGTTCAGTTCGTGGAAACTTAGAAAAATATTGGGGTTCAAACGGTATAGAAGACACTGTTTTAGTGTATGAGTTAGTTAAAGAGTTTGATATTAATCCAACACTTGCGGATCTCTATTACTTGATTACTAATCCTGATGATCTACAGGCAATGAAAAACAACTGTTCTGAACAGTTATCAGAAAAGATAAAAAGGCGTATAGCCTCAGATGGGTTTAGTATTTTCAATAACAAAAAAGATACTGATGAGGCTACCAAAAGAGAACAGAGATCATGGCAGTTTTCAGCATTAAACAGCGTTCTAAGACCTTTTTATGAAGACCCGTATCTAAACCATCATTTTTGTAATAATGATCATACAGTTTCTTATGCTGACATTATTTATAAAGAAAGAAAATCCTTAGTGCTGGAAGTGCCTTTTTCTAAATATGCTGTTTCATCATTGTTCATTTTAAAGGTGGTTAAAGCAACATTCATAGACAGTATAAAACAGCAGGATATAAACCAGCTCACAGCAAAGGGATATGGTGAAGATAAGTTTACATTCATGTTGATAGATGAGTATCAGCAGTTCCTTACAGATGATACCGATCCGGCAGTGGATGATAACAACTGGTTCGACATATCGAGGGGCTACGGTCATATCAACATTATTTCCTCTCAGTCTGTGGATTCACTTGATGCTAAGGCTGGGCAAGCATACACAAATCAGCTGATAGGCAACTGTATGAACATAGTTCATCTTGCTACTCATGCGGTCAGGAGTCTGGAGAACATCGCTACCCTTGCCGGAAGTCCAGAACGCGCTATACAGGCTCAGGATACGTTATCAGGACAGTCAGAGGACATTGCCTTTGTCTACATCAACAAAAGCCAGCAGACCCGTACAGGGGCGCGTGTTTTGGTTCATACAGGCAAATCACAACATAGCTTCATGAACAGATTCATCTATGCGACTAAGCCACAGCTGCAGGAGCTACCCGGAACGGGCTATGTAGTGCCTGAAAAAGTGAATGCGTTAAGCGTCTTACTGGAAGCGTTAAAGGAAGATAAAAAAGAAGAGAAAACAGAAATGCACCTTTTAGAAGAGTTAATAAATATGAAAGAAGAACAAAATAAATGGATTTATAATCTTTGTCCTACCTATACAGTTCAAAAAAGATTATGCGTGATAACAACAAAAAGCTTTTCAGACGGGTTTAATGATTTCAATGTTGTATTGAATAATTTAAATATCGGATTTGAAGAGGTAGTGGTACATCCAATTATATATAACAACAAAATAGATTTGGATTTACTTAAAGAGATACTTATTGAGGATAAAGAAAGTCTGTATGTTATCGTCAGAGGTGGAGGTGATTTAGAACACTTCATTCTTAATGATTTTAAGGTACAGGCATTGATAAGTGAATGTATGATTAACATTAGATATTCAGAAAGTGAGTTATTAATAGCGGTAGGACATGCCACCGATAAATTTGAAGATTTCTTTGAAATGGTTCAAGATGCGTATGAAGCATTAACACCGACTGATTTAGCATACAAAATAAAAGGCGATGTTATTTTAAATATAAGAAAAAGAAAATGCGGTATTATGACCAATGCCTGTATCAGTTATAACGCTAAAATATAAATAAACTAAAATAATATTGGTCTACTTCTTCCTTTTGTCTGGTTATTATAAATATTTAGCAATTAATCGGCTTTTAAATTTGCTTTTAGTCGGATAATTAAATATAAATAATTAACAAAACAAAAGGAGAAAGATATGAATATAGATATTATCGGAAGTTTCAATAAAGAAACCGCAATTGATTACAGAGTGTTTTATACAACCGACTATTTTGAATGGTTAAAAGACCTATATAAAAAAAGGGGTGAAAAAATAACGCTTAAAGAGCTACACAATAACTTAATAAAAGAATATGGTTCATTGGTTAATGTAATTGAGTTAATACTCAGAACAGATAGCAATATTGGAAGTATCAAAGAATCAACATACGAAATAATCGATGCTGACAACATTCTTTTTGAAGGCAGTGAAGATTTAATGGCTGTTCGATTAGTGATGAACATAGAATATTTAGACATGTGGATTAAGAAATTTGATTTCAATAACTACATAACCGAGGCATTTAAAAACTAACAGAGGTGAAAAAATGATAATAGAAGAAGTAATAATTAATGACATTAAGATTGTTTTATCGAGAGGTAAGGGTGGAAAAGGAGGTGAAAACAATGAAACATATAAGTTCTATATTTATATAGTGAATAAGGATGTTTCAGTTTACAGGGTTGGTAAGCTTTCAATAGTGATTTGGCAGCATTCGATTTACACATCAGATAAAGCCTTAATTCAGGAAGCTCAGGATTTAGCAAGCGCAGTATTCAAATATAAAACAGAAAAACTTAAAGAGGTGATTCTATGAGTAATAGCGTAAAAGAGACAGTCAGAGATAAAATGATCTCCGATTTAACTAAATACTATTTTACTCGCAAAGGAAATAAATCGTATTTGACGATGTTAGAAAACAACAGGTATTTATTCGCTAAAAATGATAAGGATGAAGGTTTCTATCTGGTTTCATCAAAGGATAATGATAGCATCATTGATTTAACTAAGAGCATTTATATGGAAATAATCAAAGAAGCAAACGAACATGGTTTAAATAATAAATATCATATATACGCAACGGGATGTTTGTTTGCCAGTCCATTAATAGACTTCAATAAAATATCCAATGTGGAAGAAAATTTTTAAAACGTAGCATCAAACTAATTAAAGAGGTGATTTTATGAGTAATGAAAAGAAATTGGCAATAACAAGCGATATAGTGTTTTCTCTTGATACAAAGATAAAAGGTAAAGATTATGTTTATGAAGTTGAGCATTTACATGCTTCATATCAAACAGGCGATATTACAGACTATTTATCTTTAAAAATGAAGAGCAAGGATAAAGATAGTGATTTCAAAACTGAAACTATCAATATGGCTTATTTTGATAATCTGAAACCGGATCAGCATGAAGATTTTAAAAAGAAGATAAAAGAGTTTGCGAATGAAGCTTATAACAGAATGGAAATAGACATGCAGCCCGTGTATGAGGAAAACATGAAAAACTTACGTTCACTAAGCTTTAAATAAAGAGTCAGGAGGGTTTTATGTCAAAAAACAAAGGAACAGATTACTTTTACTTTAAACCCTTCCGTTCTGGTTCTGTTAGCTTTCCAAGAGCAAATGAAGCAATCTATGTAATAGATGTTTTATCAAGAGATGATATAGTTTACTTTGATGATTTTGGATATTTGATTTCAGAAAGAGCATTGGAGGTTTTAAAAAAACATAACTTAACAGGCGTAAAGGTGGATAATGCTACTGTTAAATTTAGCGCAAAACATAACATAAGATACAAAAACCAGACATTACCTAAATTCTACCGATTAATACCTACTGAGATAGTTGATAACGAACTTAGAGAAATGTTTTTGGATGAAAACTATAATCTTATAATCAACAAAAGAATAAAAGACATTATAACAAATAAAGATTTAATGCGCTTACAGCGTTCTTATTTTGAAGAGATTGAACTTGAAGATGTATTAGATGATTATGAGGATGAAGCTGAAACACCTGTTTATAAAAACGAAAACAAATCATCCCTAAAACAGATCATTATCTTCACCGTTGTTATGGCGTTAGTCGCATATCTATTTTTTAAATAAATATTAAAGCCCTTATGATCGGGGCTTTTCTTATAATTTGACAATAGTAAATTTAAGGGTTATAAAATATAAGTAAGCATAGGTATTTCCTTTTATAGGATGTTTAATTTGATAAGTTATATATTATAGATTGCGAGTCGGAATATATAACGATGATTATAAAGCGTGAGAAAACCCTCACGCTTTTTTTTTCGTTCTACTTCCTCCATCTATCCGATTAAATAACAAATTTGATAATTAATGCTGTTTTAAATTTGCTTTTAGTCGGATAGTACGTTAATTAATATAAACAAACAAAGGAGAAATATTATGTCAAACTTAAATAATGAAGATTTTAACGCAATAAAGGAAGCTGGCTTTATTAATGAATGGAAAAAGCCCGGCAGTGATGAAGTTAGATATTACATCAATACTAAAGAGATTATGAATTTATGGTCAGAAGATAAGATTAAGTTAGGTTATTCAAGAAGAGAAAGATCAGAGTTAGAAGCACATAAATGGTGGTATGTTGAATCTAAAAAGGGTGGTTTTGTTTTAAAAACATCCATGAGTTATAACAACACTAAACATAAATATATTTTCCCTTCACTTTCAGGAGTGTTAATTGAAGCGTCTAAAAGTGATCTTTCTGACTGATTACATGAGATTAGCCCCGCAAGGGGCTGTTATTAAGAAGGAACCAACAATGAAAAAACACATGAGGAATATGAATAAATACATAAAACAAGCGTTCTGTGATATAGCCTTTATAACATTTTTTATATTACCGTTTACAACCGAGTATCATAGAATCTATTCATTCATTTTTTAATACAAAATAAACAACAAAACAAAAGGAAAACATCATGAAAAAAATAAGCTTTAAAAATACATTAAAAGAAATAGTAGCTAAAAAGTATGAATATGAAACAGAGGCAATGCATTATCTTATCAGAAAAATGAAGTCTCTTGGTTATAACATGAATGCTAAAGACCCTGTAATTGCTGCCTTTATATTAGATATGAAAAACATTGAACTTAACAGAATCAGAACATCAGATAAAAGGTTTAGAGCACATCAAATAAAAAATGAACTTGGGTTGTTATACAATCATATAAAAATACTAAATAAAACATTACCAACAAGAACTATTGAAATAGATGAAGAGTATATAAATGACACTGAACAAAAGGAACACATTATGAATACAATCAACTTCAACGACATATACCAAACAATAAAATCCAAAAATGTTAATGATGGGTTTTCAGCTCTAAATTACCTTTTAAGAGATCTAAGTGTTTTAGGTTTTGAAATAGATAGGAAAGATTCTACCTTACTTTCAACTTATGAAGATATTTTTGTGGCTATGGATCTAAATGGTAAGGATTTTAAAATAGATGATATACGTGAGTATTTAGAATTTATCTATAACCATATTACAAAATCCAAAAACATAGAGACAAATAAACAGTTAGTAAGGATATGGGAGCTAACCAAAGTATTATAAACCCGCCATGAAGCCCCGAAAGGGGTTTTTCTATTCTGTTTTACCCCTTCCTACACCATCCCCATAACAGACCAGTAAAAACCGCAGAATTCGCGTAGATTATCATATACTATCATATCATATAGTAGTATATTGTTTTTGTTCTTGATACTCCTACAGTGTAGGACTATAATAACACCATAGGCAAAAGGGATGTGTTCTGTATGGAATACTACGAATTTGTAGAAACCTCTGTGTTCACGCGAGAGATGAAAACTCTACTCAGTGATGATGAATACAAAGAGTTTCAAACGTTCCTCATCGAGAACCCGGAAGCGGGTGATCTGATAGTAGGAACTGGCGGTTGTCGTAAGGTTAGATGGTCAAGGCAGGGAACAGGTAAAAGTTCAGGTGTCCGGGCTATTTACTACTTCTACAATCCAGCAGGCCGCTTATACATGCTTATCATCTATCCGAAGAGTGAGAAGGATAGTTTAACGGCAGCAGAGAAAAACCAGCTCAAAGCGGTTGTAGCGGGTTTTAAAGGTGAAGAGGGCTAACAGTATGCGTAAAGAGCTTTTTGATGATCTGATTGCTTCTGCTAAGGAAGCTGTAGAAATCCATCAGGGTTTACGTGAGCCAGCTCGCGTGACCCGTTTTGAACGTCCAGATGTTAAAGCTATTCGGGCTAAGGTTCATATGAAACAAGATGATTTTGCCAGCCTGATCGGGGTTAGCTCTTCTCTTGTTCAGTCATGGGAACAGGGGTTAAGAACTCCGGCAGGTGCAGCGTTAAAGCTGTTGCGTGTCATCGAGCGTAAACCTGAGTTTGTTCAGGAACTACGTGAAGCATAACCCTGAACGGGAATAGAAAAGCTCTACATGGTAGGGCTTTTTTTTGGCCTTAACTTTCCCCCTGATAACA
>ERZ773269.742-NODE-742-length-37036-cov-4.065899_pt1 | contig 37036 bp, 30 predicted proteins | sample MGYA00511958_ERZ773269 | MGnify/ENA primary metagenome ERZ773269 (study PRJEB29015, sample SAMEA2737761) | human gut metagenome | biome: human gut; feature: human-associated habitat; material: faeces | place: China | collected 2012 ... | reverse complement strand
CCATCCGTGGTGCTCTCCGTCCACCTTACGGATATAGTCCACCCAAGCCTTCATACTGTCAAACTGCTGTTCCAATATGGCAGCATCCCCGCTGAACAGATAGACATTCCACGGAACGATACAGGCCGCATCGCCCCATGCACAGGAACATTTCGACGGACCGAAGGTCGGCACCACCTCCGGAACCATCCCTCCGGCAATCAGCTGTTCCTTATACAAATCGTACAGATATTTTCTGTAAAATGCATAGGTATCCGCCAGATAACATGCCGTACCCGAAAACACCTGTGTGTCGCCTGTCCATCCCATGCGCTCATCTCTCTGCGGACAGTCTGTCGGCACATCTAAGAAATTATCCTTCATGCCCCATTCCACATTGGAAATCAACTGATTTACCAGTTCATTTCCTGTCTGTATACTACCGGTACCTTCGTAATCACTGTAGAGTGCCATTCCCGTAAAATCTTCACAGGAGACATTGGTTACCCCGCTGATTTTTACATACCGGTATCCGTAAAATGTAAAATGCGGAACAATGTCTTTTTCTTCCCCGTCAGAGATATACACATATTCCGACAAAGCGGTTCTTAAGTTTTCGTTATAAAAACATCCGTCCTGCAGGATTTCGCCTGTCTGGATTCTGATTTCTTTTCCTTTCGGCTCATGGACATGAAGTTTGAAAATCCCGGTAATCTCCTGCCCTAAGTCAAACACCCATTCATCCTTCGGGGTGTGAATCAGTTCCTTCGGTGTAAACTGTTCATGCACAGTCACCGGAAGGGACAGCCGCTCCGTCAGTCGCCCCTGCGGCGCCTCCGCAAGCTGCGCGCTGACAGGTTCGACAGGTTCCAAGGTATCATCCCGTTTCTCCCCGTCATATATATTGGAAAAAAACAGATTGCTCCTTGTCACTTCCCATGTGTCATCCGTGCCGATTATCTCTTGTGTGCCATCCTCATATTCCAGATGCACCTCTACCAGCAGTTTCCACTCGTCGCCGTAAAATCCTTTCTGTTCTGTCTGATTGAGCCCGAACCTCCCTTTGTACCACCCATTCCCCAAAAGAACGGACAACACACCTTCGCGCTGCATCTGCGCGGTCACATCATACGTCTGATACTGTAACCACTGATTGTAGTTATTGCAGTACGGGGTCAGATATTCTTCCCCAATTTTCGCGGATTTTAAAATATCTGTTTCGGTTTTCTCTCCATCCGTAAAATATGCCTCATAAAGCCCCAGTCCGCAGAGATAGAGACGGGCTTTTTTTACCTTTCCACGGGGAATGATTCGCTTTGAGAAAATGGGATGGCGTTCCATCCTGCTGTCGCAGGTAATCCATTTTCCCACCCACGGCTCGTCCCTCTTTGCCGTCTCAAAGAACTGTACGTCGGACTCCAGCACTTCGTCTGCGTCCGTAGTAACGATTACCTTCCAGTAATATCTGGTACAAGGCTCCAGATTCATCTCCGCTTTTACAGCCAGACTGTCGAGCTTTGCCTCCCCGGTGTCCCAAAGAACATCCGCGAAGGTTTCATCCTTTGCCACAAGGATTCTGGCACATCTCTGGTTCTTTCCCCTGCATTCTCTGACCTTCCACGAAAAAACCACCGGATTCAGTAAAAATCCCACCGGATTCGTGATATGATTTGTTTTTGCTGCGTAAATCTGATTCATATTGCCGTTTTCCAAGCTCCTTCCTTTTTTCATTGTGTACACTGTAATTCGAGTATAATGGATTTGCCTCATAAAATCATTTACGGAATTTCATCATTTTACCTACCAAGCTTAAGATTTCAGCTCTTTGTTTACCTGTAAATCAATTCTTTCAACACAATCTCTTCTGCCATATTACGAATACCATTTACCGCTACCTCATCCTCAATTATCCTATTGTGCAAGTAAACAATTCAGCTGCCCGATCAGCTGTTCCACCTGCTCTCCCGGCATCTGCCCCAGCAGAGATTTCAGCGGCATTTCCCGGATAACTTGCTCTCCCAGCTTCTTGTATTCGTCACTCATCCCTTCTGCTGATGCGGCCGCTGCTGCCAAAGGCGCCAGCAGTTCCGTAATAACGGGAGCGGTTTTCGTATGATCCAATAATTCTCCGAACGTTGTTGTGAAATCTACGCGAAGGGGCAGTTCTTTCTGTGTTTCAAATACAATATCAGCATGTAATCGGATGTCATCAGAAGCATGGCCGATCAGGATCCGATATGTTCCGGATGGCGCATACCAGTCCCCAAGACGTTCTTCATAATAGGATAGATTCCTCGCCGAAATTTCCATCGACACCGTTTTCTCCTCTCCCGGCAGGAGATGAACTTTGGCAAATCCTTTCAATTCCTTGACCGGTCTCTCCGATATGCCGCACAGGTCAGCCACGTACAACTGTACGACTTCTTTTCCTTCTGTCTTTCCTGAATTTTTCACCTTGAGAGAGACTGTCAGTATATCCTCATCCGTCATTTGAGCCGATGACAAAGTCAGGTCCCCATAAGTAAATTCCGTGTAAGACAGCCCATGTCCGAATGCATACCGCACCGGAACCTTCTTTGTATCATAATAACGGTATCCGACAAAGATATCCTCGCCATATAACACCCGCTTTCCATTTCCCGGAAAATGAAGGAAGCTCGGATTATCTTCCAGCCGGTACGGGAATGTCTCTGCCAGCCTGCCGGACGGATTTGCTTCCCCGAATAACAGCCGGTCGCAGGCTTCGCCAACGCCCTGACCTCCTAGATACATTTCAAGGATCGCGCTTACCCGGTCTGCCCATGGCAGTTCTACCGGACTTCCATTGTGGAGTACCACTACAACATTAGGCTGTACTTTCAACACTTCTTCGATCAGCCGGTCCTGGCATTTTGGCAGCTTCATGGATGTTCTGTCATACCCTTCCGACTCAAATATCTCAGGCAGCCCGGCAAAGATTACCGCGACGTCTGCTTCTGCAGCAGTCCGAAGCGCTTTTTCCAGCTCTTGTTCCGTCATCGAGTCATTTTCGTTAGAAAATCCTTTTGCATAAGTCACGCTACGCCCTTTTTCTCCGGCAGCATCCAATGCCGAAACAACCCTGAACGGATTGATATGGCTGGAGCCGCCGCCCTGATACCGCGGCTTTTCGGCAAATTCCCCTATATAGGCAACCTTTCTGTCTGTATTCAGCGGAAGTATACCGTTATTTTCCAGCAGGACCGCACATTCCGTCTCAATATCAGCTGCTTTTTTATGATCTGTTTCCTTATCAGATATATCTTCCGGACGATGCTGCTCTTCACCGGCAAACACAACATTCAATACCCGCTCCACCGCTTCATCCAGCACAGCTTCGTCCAGTCTTCCCTCCTGTACTGCTTTCACAATCTGTCTGTCATTGTATCCTCCGGAATAAGGCATCTCCAGATCCAGTCCGGCCTGCAGTCCTTTCACACGGTTATTTACAGCGCCCCAGTCACTGACGACGCAGCCTTTGTATCCCCATTCTTTTCTCAGGATATCTGTCAGAAGATATCTGTTTTCCGAAGCATATTCTCCATTTATTTTGTTGTAGCTACACATGACGGTTCTTGGAGCTGATTCTTTCACCGCTTCCTCAAACGCAGGCAGGTAGATTTCCCTGAGCGCACGTTCTGACACTTCGGAAGATATCGTCATACGGAGTGTTTCCTGGTTATTCAGTGCGAAGTGCTTAATGCTTGTCCCCACGCCCTGACTCTGTACTCCGCGGATATATGCCGATGCCATCCTACCTGCCAGATATGGATCCTCCGACAGATACTCAAAGTTCCGCCCACATAACGGGCTCCTTTTAATATTCACCGCCGGGCCAAGCAGTATGCTTACATTCTCGGCCTGACACTCCGCTCCCAGCGTCTCTCCCATCCGTTCCATCAGGTCAACATCAAAGCTGGAGGCTGTTGCACAGGCTGCCGGGAAACAAACGGCCTTCACACTTTCATTCAATCCCAGATGATCCGTTTCCCCTTCCTGCTTTCTCAGTCCGTGAGGGCCGTCCACCATCATAACTGACGGAATGTTCAGTCGTTTGATTTCTTTCGTATGCCAGTTATCAGCGCCCGAGCAGAGACTTGCCTTCTCTTCCAGCGTCATTTTTGAAATCAGTTCCTTTATTCTGTCCATCGCAAAAGTCCTCCTTTCTTTTCTTAATACTGATTGATCATCTGTGCCTCTGCTTCTTCACGGCTGATCTCACCATTATTGCATTTTGCCATCAGCTGGACATCATGGTCATTAAGCTTGTAAAGACGAAGTATAAGCAGAGTGCAAATACCCCCGATAATGCTGCCAAGACAGCTGAATGTCCATAATTTATCGGCAAATCCTGCCGCCTGAACAACGCCTTCTCCCTCTCGGAAGCCGATTATAGTTAACGCAAACACACTGACTGCTGTTGCGATCGCTCCACTTAATTTTGTAAAAAATGTCTGCGCCGCAAACGTTACACCACGCATTTTTAATCCTGTCTTGTACTGTCCATACTCGTAGCAGTCCGGCGTAAACTGATACTGCAGTATAACTGCTATTCCCAGCGGAATTCCTCCTAAGGCATTTAAAATCACATACACCATCATATTCTCATACCCGGCTATGAATCTTACAATTCCCAGAAGTAACGCGAAAATATATGAAATATAGAAGACTTTAAATTTATCATATTTTTTGCATAATTCTACTGCCATAACCGCACCGATTAAGGTCGGAATAATTACCGCCATCGAAACATATGAGGCAGCTTCTTCACCGCCAAGGCAGTACCGGGCAACGTATAAGCCCCAATTTGCACCAACATTAAGCAGGCTGCTGATGAGCGGAGCCGCAAAGAAAAGCAATAAATATTTGTTCTTCCGCAGACATTCTACCATATCTCGCAATGTATAACTTTCTTCTGCCCCGTCATTCTGGACTCTTTCTTTTTCAATTACTCTCTCCCTTGCGAACAGACAAATCGGAATCATCATAACACATGACAAAAGAGATAACACAATTACTGTTGTTGACCAGCCGCCTAACCGCTGCCGTACCAACGGCAGGGCAATTCCTGTAACAATACCTGCAAAAATAGCAAACAATCTTCCTATGCTGTTTAGTGAAACACGTTCCTTCTGGTCTATTGTCATCGTGGTAACAATACCAAAAATCGGTACATCGCAAAGGGTATAGGCTGTATCCCATAACATATAAGCAAGTGTTGCCCATATGATTTTAGCCGTCATGGAAATCCCGGTAGGTATTATAAAAAGAAGAATAGTTGCCACCGGAATCGCTATGACAGATATTCGAAGCCACGGCAGGAATTTCCCTTTCTTAAAATTCACCTTATCCATGATCATACCGAAGATCGGATCGTTGATGGCATCCCACACTTTCGTGATAAGCGCCACGATCGCAACCAATGCTGCCGTTATGCCGATATCTGTAAAATATGTAGTCATATATCCTACCAGTCCATAGAATACATTCTGTCCCATAAAATACAAACCATAACTGATTTTTTCTCTTTTTGTAACTGAATTTTCCATTTCGTTATCCGTCCTTTCATTGTTTGATTCAATTATAAATAATTCCAAAGGGCAAATCACCAACGATATATAAGCAGTTTACCGACGAAACTTAATATAATAATCATCTTTCTAAAAACTGATATAAGTATTCTTCCATCTTAGGCGTCCACCATTCCAGATATCCTGCCTGCGTCGGATGAACCGGATCTGCCATATAAACTTCATATTCTTTTTCAGAAACGTCATTCATCTCCTCGTCATTCCAAAGGTCGATCACGCCTATTCCATATTTATCCTGAAGCTCAAACAATACATCTACCATCTGCTGATACTGTTTACTGTCATATTTTGTTCCGGTATAAAAGATCACGGGACAATTCCATGTCTGCTTTGCATATACAATGATATATTCCATTGCTCCTGTTATCGTCTGTGTATCAAAATCCTCCAGATTTTCTGAACTGCTGAGTTCTCCCATCGGCATTTCCTTCGACGCGTCATTCGTGGAAAGCTGACAGACAAATGCATCGAATTTCTCATCTGTACCGATATTATTTTTCATCCTTTGGATATAAGACGTCTTTCCGTTATCCACTAAAGTAGTACCGCTTACAGCTTCTTTTACATACTCACAGCCATTTCTGTAAGAGATATAATCTGCGAAAGAAACATCCATTGAGTACAGACCTAAGGTTACAGATGATCCAAGGTAGCAGATACGCTTCCCTTCAAGAGGGCTGTTTTCTAACGGTTCTATATTTTCCAGACTGTATTTTTCTGCGTTTCCCGGCATTTTTTTCAGTTTGTTCTTCCAGACAAAATCAAACGGTCCTCCACCGCCTGCTGCTCCTACTAAATATGTCAGGCCGATTCCCACAGCCAGAATCAGAATTAAAACGATACTTAAGATAATCTTCAATATTTTCTTTTTCATAATCCCTAACTCCTTATTATTTTCAACTTTCATATTAAGAGAACTAACCGTCTGTATTTACCGGTCAGTTCTCGCAAATACTGTCATTTTGTTTTCTTTGATTCTTTATTCAAACTGATACATTCCGCTTCCTACCTTGTATAATCTGCCATCCGGCATCTTTACAACGGCAGTCGTGTTGCAGGGGATTTTTACTTTCAGCTTAAATTTCCCTTCGTCCATACTCCACCTGACTGCGATTTCCCCGTACTCACTTATATAAGTACGTTTTACACTGGTAAACGCATTGTCCGGCTCCGGTGCGATTACAATCTCCTTAAATCCGGGAGCAGCCATATCAATGCCGCTTATCTTCCGGAACATCCAGTCGTCCACGCATCCAAAGGCATAGTGGTTCAGGCTTGTCATAACCGGAGACCCGTCCTCCTTGTAAGAAATGTAATTTTCCCAGATTGTTGTCGCTCCCTGCTTCACCTCATAAAGCCATGACGGGCACTTTGTCTGGAGCAGGATTTTATATGCCTTGTCCATCCTGCCGATCTTACAGAGCGCATCCAGCAGATACGGCGTCGTCAGGAACCCTGTATCCAGACAATCCCCGTTTTCTTCTATCTTGCGGATCAAATGTCCGGCGATACTTTTTTTCTTCCTTTCAGGAGCAAGATCAAATGCGATTGCCAGCACATAACTGCCCATAAAATCAAGAGGCATCTTCCCATCATCATCGATCAGTCCTTTTTGAATGGCAGATTTCATTCTGGACGCAATGTCATCATAGTATAATTCGTCTGATGTATGCCCGAGGAGTGCTGCCGTATCTGCCATGATCCGGCAGGAATTCCATCCAAAAATTGGCGCGCAGTATGTAGAAGTATTGATAAGTTTTGCAGCGCTTTGGTCTGCTCCGTCTACTGTCTGGCTCGGTATGAGCCACTCCCCGTACTGATGTCCTGTATTCCACAGATACTGGTCAATTTCTTTTGGATGTTTCATCTTGCCTCTACGCTTCTTTGCAGTGTTGATGATATAGTCGCACCACTTTTTCATTGTGTCATACTGCTCTCTCAGTATCCTGATATTTCCTGTAAGCTGATACATGCTCCACGGTACGATACAGGCGGCATCTCCCCATCCTGCTTCTCCCACCGGTTCAAAATTGCGGTATACGATCCGATTCAGTTTCTCCAGTAATTCATAGATTCCGGTAAGGGGGGATCACATTGGGGATTGCCCCATTTTTCTGCTGACTGAAGGTCATATTACGCAGCCATCTTGTCAGAAATTGGGTTACATTTTCGTTGAGCATGGCTGTTCTTGCATAAATCTGGATATCTCCGGTCCATCCGCCTTTTTCTCTCTGCGGGCAGTCCGTGGGGATTGAAAACAGATTCGACCGCTGAGACCATCTTGTATTTTCGTAAAGCCGGTTTATATCTTCGTTGGACGTCTCAAATGTTCCCAGATCCTCATTGTCAGAAGACAGGACAATCGCTGTGAAATCCTCCGGGCTCACCGGCTGATCGCATGTCACTCTCACATAGCGGAATCCATGATATGTAAAATGCGGTATGTATTCTGTGAATTTCCCGTTTGAGATATAAATATCACTTTGCTTGTGCCCTGTTTTCTCTGACATGAAAATATTGTTGAAATAGTTTCCATATTGATCAAGAGTTTCAAAATGATCTAATACCATTTTTGTTCCGGCCGGCAGTTTGCTTTTTACCCGCAGAACACCTGCCAAGTTCTGTCCAAAGTCAATGATCGTCTCGCCTTTCGGGCTAACTGTCATTCCTACTGCCGGCACTTCTTTTACCGGGCGCACCGGTTCCCCGTACTGAGCCACCAGGTTCACGTAAATTTTTCCGCATGGAATACCGGTTTTCCAGCTGCTGTCATCGAATCCGCAGCAGTTCCAGTTTTCCTGTTCCATCCGTGCGTCATAGAGTTCACCTGCAAACAGATCTGATGAACGAATCGGACTTTCTGAAACTTTCACCGTATCATCTGACAGCACCATTTCACTCGTTCCGTCTTCATAATCAATCTTTATCTGAAATAACACAGAATGTTCGGCTTTAAACTTCCTGCTTCTCGGTTTAAAGTTCGCGCTGTCATACCAGCCGTCCCCCACCAGCATTCCTATGACATTTCCTCCCTCTCTCAAAAACGGGGTCACATCATAAGTCTGGTAGCACAGATATTTAGAATAGACGGTAAATTCCGGCGCAAACTCTCTGTCATCCGGACGCATTCCGTTCATGCTGAGCTGATATGCTCCGTGACAGGTGGCATAAACGCGCGCTCGTTTTATGCCGTCTCGTGCATCAAATTCTTTGCGAAAATATTCTGCCGGGTTCTGCCCGCCGGTTCCGGGTTTTACCTTTTTCATAGGAAACGGAGATTTCACCCACTCGGCCGTCCATTCTTTCTTCATAAATCCTGTCTCAAAGGATGAGGATGCCGCCGCCTTTTCTCCGTTATTAACTGTCACTTCCACTGTCCAGTTGTAGTCACTGAGACTTTGTAATGGTTTCCCTGAGTACTCCACAAAAATACTTTTATCACTTTCTACCATTCCAGAATCCCACATTACTTCGTCCATATTTTTCACTGTGATATGATAGGATGTCTGCATCACATTCTTTTCATCACTAGTGATTACCCATGAAAAATAAGGTGCTTCGTCCACGCATGGTCTATATTGACTGTTTACTTTAAGCCTTATAAGCTCCATAGCAACCCTCCTGATTAGAATTTTGCCAGTGCCGCATCCAGCATCTGCGCCTCATCTTTTTTTATCTCTCCTGCGAATGTTTTCGCGACATCTCTAAGCGAAAGCCCATATGCAATATCGGGGATCATATCCACTTCCATCATTTGAGAAAGAAACGCGCGGATATCCGGATGGTTCAGCAGTTCTTCCATTGTCGAGTCTATGCTGTATTTCTTCTTTAAAGGCTGTGACGCCTCATAAGCGACTTCATATTCTCCGGCTCTCACACGGCAGATTCCATTTTCCACCTCTTCAAATAATGGATTTTCTTTATCTTCATATACAGATTCCGACGCATATGGAAGAACCACTTCTGCACTTCCGCCGAACGGAACCGTAACAGTGACCGTGATTTTATTATCCTCTGATATCTCCCAGCCGCACTGATAGCATCCGCTTGCCGAATCATAAACAGCTTTTACATATTTCAGTCCATTATTCACTTTCGGGCTGATCCGCATCACCCTGCCTCCCGGGTTCTGTTCCGTCACATCAATCCCGGCCGCATGACGGAAGATCCACTCCAATACAGCGCCGTAAGAATAATGATTTAGACTGTTCATCCCCGTGCTGGAGACATGTCCGCTCTCATCCAGTGAATTCCAACGCTCCCACACCGTTGTTGCTCCCAGCTTCACTTCATGGAGCCAGCCCGGGTATTCCTTATTCAGAAGCAGCCGGTATGCCGCGTCTGTCATTCCATGATCAGTCAGGACATTGCACAGAAGCGGGGTTCCTACAAACCCGGTATTTAATTTATTTTTATTATCCCTGAGAAGCTTTTGCAGCATCTGCTTTGTCAGTTCTTCATTTTCAGACAGATGATATTTCAGTGCAAGAATAAGCCCTGTCTGCGTCTTCACCGCACATCTGCCTGTAGCAGTAAAATATTCTTCTTTCACGACCTGCCACTGACGGTCTGCGATTTTCTGATACTCCTGTCTCGTTTCTTCCAGTCCAAGCACCTCTGCTGCTTTTGCAACAATCTGTGCACTTGCCGCGTAGTAGATGTCTGCAATGTATGCTTCATCAGTCGCTCCATACACGCTGTTCGCAGCGGCACCTGTACGGTCAAGAGCAAGCCAGTCACCATAATGGAAAACCTGTCTCCATCCATGATGGTCTCCATCAATTCTCCGGATATAATCGACCCACGCTTTCATGCTCTCAATTTGGTTTTCGAGTATTGTTTTGTCCCCGCTGAACAAATATACGTTCCAGGGGATGATACATGCGGCGTCTCCCCATGCGCAGGAACATTTTGTCGGTCCGAATGTGGGGACAATCTCCGGAACCATTCCGCCCGCCAGAAGCTGTTCCTGATACAGGTCGTATAAATATTTTCGGTAAAACGCATAGGTATCAGCCAGATAGCTTGCAGTCGCGGAAAATACCTGTGTATCTCCTGTCCAGCCCATCCTCTCATCTCTTTGGGGACAGTCTGTAGGCACATCCAGAAAGTTCCCTTTCATTCCCCATTCGATATTGGAGATTAATTTGTTCACAAGATCATTCCCTGTCTCGATTTCCCCGATGCTCTCATAATCACTGTAAAGAACAAGCGCCGTAAAATCCTCACACGAAAGGTCCCTAACCCCGGTCACTTTCACATATCGATAACCATAGTATGTAAAATGAGGCGTAATCACCTTTTCTGTACCATCAGAAACATAAATGTACTCCGAAAGTGCAGTTCTTAAATTCTCGTTGTAGAAACATCCGTCCTGAAGCACCTCGCCCGTCTGAATCCTGATAGTTGTCCCCGCCGGCTCATGCACCCGCAGCCGGAAGATCCCCGTGATCTCCTGCCCCAGATCAAATACCTCTTCTCCGGCAGGAGTATGGATCAGCTCTGCCGGCTTCATCTCCTCCTGTACCTTAACTGGAAGAGATAACCGTTCCATAAGCCGGCCTTTCGGAACCTTTGCGATCCGCGCAGGAGACTCCTCTACCGGCGGCAGCGTATCATCTCTTCTCTCACCGTCATAGATATTGGAAAACCACAAATTGCTTCTTGTAACTGACCAGGTTTCATCAGAACTGATCACATCTTTCGTTCCGTCTTTGTACTCTATGTGAATCTCCGCAATCAGCTTCCACTCGTCACCGTAATATGCTTCCCGCTCCGGATCATTGAAACCGAACCTGCCTTTATACCAACCGTTTCCGAGAAGAACAGACAGCACACCTCCTCGTTCTGCCTGTTCTGTGATGTCATACGTCTGATACTGGATCCACCGGTCATAATTATTGCAGTACGGAGTCAGATACTCATCGCCGATTTTCTTAGGATTTTCTTTATTTTCCCCAAGAAAATATGCCTCATACAATCCCAGGCCGCAAATGTACAGTCTTGCGCTTTTCACTTCTTTTGCCGGACGAATCCTCTTTGAGAAAATCGGATGCCGTTCCTGACTGCTGTCACAGGTAATCCACCTGCCCGTCCACGGTTCATCCATTTTGGCGGTCTCAAAGAACTGCGTGTCTGATTCGATCACTTCCTCTGCATCTGTTGTCACAATAACTTTCCAGTAATATCTTGTATACGGCTGCGGTTCAAATTCCACTCTTGCAGAGAGACTGTCCAGCTCTGCCTCCCCCGTGTCGTGACAGATATCTGTAAAGGTTTTGTTCTTGCTGATCACAATCCTTGCATGTTTCTGTTCCTGTCCTCTGCCGCCTTTCACTTTCCATGAAAATACCAACGGTTTCAGATAAAACCCTAAAGGGTTTGTGATATGATTTGTTTTTGCCGCATAAATCTTGCCCATAATTCTTCCTCATTTTCATGCTGATACTTTTTCATCCAATAATAAGCCAACCGTTCCTCCCACTACTGACACAGAGCATTTAACTCCACGATCATCTGCTCGATCGCTTCGCCCGGAATAACGCTTAAAAATGATTTCAGCGGCATCTGCGCAATAATTTCCGGAGTCACAAGCTGTACCTCCCCATCTTCTTTCTTAGGTTCTTCTCCCTGTGATATCCCCTCAAGATACTCCATCATTTTCCCTGCTGTCTTCGGGTGGTTCATCAATTCCCCCATTGTAGTGGTCATATCCACAGTGAACGGCAGCAGCACATCAGTAGTAAATGTAAGTTCTGCAGCCTCTCTGATCTCATCGCTGGCATGCCCGATCTGGATCTCATATGTACCTGACGGAGTGTACCAGTCGTGAATCTTTGTCTCGTAGTAAGCAAAATCTCTCGCGCAAAGCTCCATTGTAACAGTCTTCTTCTCACCCGGATTCAGAAATACTTTCGCAAACCCTTTTAGTTCTTTCACTGCTCTTGGCACCGTGCTGTCCTTGTCACTGACATAGAGTTGAACCACTTCACTTCCTGCCCTCTTCCCTGTATTCTCCACATCAATGCTCACCTTCAGAATATCTCCATCTTTCATTTCCGCAGAAGAGAGTTTCATATTGCTGTAGCTGAATTCCGTATATGACAGTCCATGGCCGAATGCCCAGCGCACCGGTACTTTCTTCGCATCATAGTAACGGTATCCGACAAAGATATCTTCTCCATAGAGAACAGTCCTGCCGTCTCCAGGAAAATTCAGGTAACTCGGGTTGTCTTCCAGACGATATGGGAACGTCTCCGCCAGACGTCCTCCTGGATTTGCCTCCCCAAATAACAGCCGGTCGCTGGCCTCCCCAATGCCTTCTCCTCCCAGATACATCTCCAGAATGGCATTTACAGACTCCGCCCATGGAGTTTCTACGGGACTTCCGTTATGAAGAACCACTACCACATTTTTCTGTATCTCAGCCACAGCCTCTATAAGGCGATTCTGACACTTTGGCAGTTCCATGGATGTTCTGTCATATCCTTCCGACTCAAAGCTGTCCGGCAGTCCGGCAAAGATTACAACTACATCTGCGCCCGCTGCCGCTTCACACGCCTGTTTCAGATCCTCTTCTGTCATCTCGTCACGCTCTGACGAGAAGCCTTTCACGTACTCCACTGCCCTGCCTTTTCTCACCGCAGTTTCCAGAGCCGACACTACGCTGTCCGTATTGATGTGACTCGATCCCCCGCCCTGGTATCGCGGTTTCTTTGCAAATTCCCCGATATAGACTACTTTCTGTTCTTTTTTCAGCGGCAGCACTCCCCTGTTTTCCAGAAGTACGGCGCACTCTGTTTCGATATCTGCCGCTGCTTTGTGATCCTTTTCCCTGTCAAATACAGTCTCCGCTTTCCTGTTATCTGTGTAGGAGAAGACTACTTTCAGTATGCGTTCCACCGTTCTGTCAAGAATTTCTTCCTCCAGTTCTCCATTCTCCACTGCCTGAATAATCTTTCTTGTATTATATCCTCCTGATCCCGGCATCTCCAAGTCAAGACCGGCTTTCAGTCCTTTCACCCGGTCATTTACAGCTCCCCAGTCACTGACCACATATCCTTCAAATCCCCACTCATCCCGCAGGATATCTGTCAGAAGCTTCTTATTCTCTGAAGAAAATACTCCGTTGATCTTATTGTAGCTGCACATCACAGTCTTTGGCTGCGCTTTCTTCACCGCCTCCTCAAAAGCCGGCAGATAAATTTCCCGGAAAGCCCGTTCCGATACTTCCGACGATATCTGCATACGGTCTGTTTCCTGATTATTCGCGGCGAAGTGTTTCATACTGGTTCCGATGCCTTTCGACTGTACGCCCCGGATATATGCTGACGCCATCTTTCCTGTCAGATATGGATCTTCGGACATATATTCAAAATTCCTTCCGCAGAGAGGACTGCGTTTGATATTAACTGCAGGGCCGAGGAGCATGCCCACGTTCTCAGCCTGACACTCGTCCCCAAGGATCTGTCCCATACGTTCCATCAGTTCCACGTCAAAGCTGGATGCCGTGGCGCAGGCTGCCGGAAAGCAGACTGCATTCACACTTTTATTCAGGCCGAGATGATCTGCCGCGCCTTCCTGTTTGCGCAAGCCGTGCGGGCCGTCTGTCATCATAACGGAATGAATCCCTAACCTTTCGATTCCCATCGTGTTCCAGAAATCCGCTCCCGAACATAGTCCTGCTTTTTCCTCCAGTGTCATCTGTCTGATCAATTCTTTCAGGTTTCTGCTCATTATGAAATCCTCCTTAAATAAATTCTTATCTGTTCCTATCTGTGGGCTTCCCAGAAGATGACTGCTTCCTGAAGCCAGTTTTTCACTTTTGTTTCATTTCCTATTCCAAATCCATGTCCCAGTCCGTCAACGATTCTGACCGACACATTTTCTTTGCCCAGTACCTTCTCTAATTCCGGCAGTTTATCTTCCACATTTGCAAAACCGAACTCATCATCCCGCCCTACGATAGAAAATACCGCCAGTCCCTTGTCCTCCGGCAAAGCTTTGATATTCCAGTCCAGACCATACATAGGGAAGATCACCTTCGGTCTTGGCAGATGATTCTTGTGGCAGCAGTCCTCATAATTGGCAAATGAATACGCCGTGGTCATAAGTCCTCCTGCTGAAAAACCAAAGATGGCATAATCATCCATGTTTACAGAAAACTGTTTTTGATGCTCCGTCAGATATCGGATCACTTGTGTCAGTTCCCTCGCGGCAGCCTGTCCCTGCTTTACCTGTTCTGTCTCACCCAGCTGTCTGCCGACCGGATAACTTACGACGAAAACAGAATATCCCATTTTATGCAGCTTCATCGCCACAGGATACCCCTCGCAATCAGTTACATTACTGATAAATCCGCCTCCCGGAACTACAATGGCAAGTGGTTTTCCCTGTTGTCCCTGATAAAACATTCCCGTCAGATGTGACCTGTACGGATGACTATTCACTGCTTCCGCAGGATACAGATCCGACACCAGCCTTGCCTGACCTTTCTCAACAAGTCCGGTTAGATAATTGAAAGATTCCAAGGCTGCATCCAATTGTTCCTCACGGCCCGGCGCCTTTAAAAAATCCTTATACTTTACAGGCGCAATAGCTTTCAGCACGTTGTCCTCCACATTGAAAAACATATGTTTAAAACCGCCGAATACCGGATGCTGCATGAAAAATCCAACTTTGTCCTCCCCCGTTCCCGGACGGAAATGTCCGTTTTCATCGTAATAGCTGCTTTCCTTTATTTTTGGAAATCCGCAGATGCCAAGAAGTGCCGGCAAAAACATGGCACTTTTTTTATAGACATATAATGTCGCACCGATTACAAATAATAAAACAATCACCACTACTGCAAAAAATATCTTCATCCTAACCTATGCCTCCTTTTCTTACTGACATCTTACTTTATACAGACTAAAATTACATCAACGAAACATAAGTGATTTACCGACCAAACTTAATAAATATCCGAGATTACTCTGTACACCTTTGCCCCCAATATGGTATATTTTAGACAGGTTAAATAAACTGCTGATGACTATAATCACAGTTCATTCATATCTCGAAAAGGAGAGAATATATATGATGACATTATCTGCATTGAATCAATTTCTGAAGCAGCACACTCCCGAAGAAACCCAGCGTCTGAACGGTGTAAAGAAAGATTATTCACAATTTCCTGTTGCCAGAGGTAAGTTTGATACACCCTGTTACCGTTTTGATACGAACCTTGAAGATCTGCGTTCTTTATTTCTTTCAAAGAAAGTGCTTCCGAGTTATTACAACTTCGCTGTTGTAAAACAGGATCGTTTTGAAAACGTACCTCTGCATATCCATGAGTGGCTGGAGTTGAGTTATATTTATTCTGGTTCCTGCACAATGACGATAAATAAGACTACATTCAGGCTAAAAGCCGGGCAGATGGTTCTGATCAGCCAGAATGCACCTCATTCTGTCAAAAGATGTTCAGAAAATGATATTATCATCAATTTTCTGCTGACGCGCGAATATCTGAACGGTACTTTTTTTGAACGCCTGTCTCAGGATAATTACCTTACACACTTTTTCATTGAGGCTCTGAACACCACGATGCAGGAAAGCATGTATATTGTCTTTTCCCCGGAACAAAAACAAAACCGGCTGGCAGATCTTGCCAACCAGTTTCTCTGTGAATTTTATTCTCCGTCCGTAACATCCGGACCTTTTTTAGACAGTCTTTTTACGCTGATTACCTGCGAGATGATCAATCTGTTCCAGCACGGTATGGTTCTAGACCACGCCTCTGTGGATCAGATTTATACCATACTCCGATATATCGAAACAAACTTTGCGGACTGTACCCTTTCTTCTACAGCTGAGTTTTTTAATATGCACCCAAACTATCTCTCTGCCTACATACGCCAGCATACCGGAACCACTTACAAAGAGCTGGTCCAGACACACCGGCTCTCTCAGGCGGCAAAATTGTTAAGGAGCACCGCACTTTCCACAAATGATATCAGCCTTGCCGTCGGATATCAGAATACCAGCTTTTTCTTTCAGCTGTTCCGCAAGAAATACGGATGTACGCCTATGGAATATCGAAACATGCTTCATGCTTCTGATACGCCAAATATGTGATATGTACATTATTTGCCATATAGAAACTTTTCCGGTAAAGTTACTTTAAAATCTTTCGCCAAATCTCTGAAATTCTGAGGTGAGATTGTCTGTCTTTTATCCGGTCTCATGGACAGCATCTTTACAAGGATTTCCGCGGATTTCTCTACGGTGTGCATTAATCCGAATGTAAGATCAAAGTCTTCCCCTGAGCAGAACATGCCGTGATGCGCCCAGATTGCCACATCATATTCTTTCATCAGGGCACTTGTCGCCACTGCGATCTCACGGCCGCCCGGCACCATCCATCCTACTACACCGATTCCGGAAGGAAATACAACCGGGCACTCGGTCGCCATCTCCCAGAGTTCTCTAGTAAATACTTTATCCTCCAACGGCAGTACAAATGTCAGTGCGATCACATTCGTGGTATGTGCATGATAAACATTGGTAACGCCTTTTTTCACTTCATGGTTCATCAGGTGACTCGGCAGCTCACTGGTCGGTCTGCCTCCGTTTACCAGACCCCAAAGGATGCGGTAATTCTCTCCTTTTTCATCCAATTCGATGATATTTTGCATAGACTACCACTTCGAAGATGCAAAATTGTCACTATGTAGTTACACAGATGCTATCAGATTCACTAATAGCATCGCCTTACTTTATCGCCCTCTATTCCTGCTAATCGGAATTACGTCCCCAAAATACTTACTATCCTTCACCGCTACAAGTTCCACCTCAACACACTTCTGCTGCCATTCCTTACAAGCCTCTTCATACCTTTGCCTCTCCTCACGAACCATGAATAGCTCGGTATAAAACTCCGAAGCATTTGCATAGTCTGCATCCTGAAGCACATTTGAAAGCTCTGATTTCATCCTCCCTGCTTTTCTATCCAATACAGCAATCTGCTCCTGCAACTCTTTCTTTCACTTCTAATGCCAATGTGAGTGGACATATAGGTGTCCGTTTACGAACCCACCGCCGTATCCGGCGTGATAGCCCCCTGCAAGGGCGAAATACACAGAGTACAAAACGAAGTTTTGTGCGATGGGTGTATTTCGCTCTGCGAGGCTTAGCCCTCGCATAAATGCACGAGGGCTGGTTAAAAAATCTATCCTCAGCGCAAAAAGGAAAAAGCCACATACCTTCGCAAAGATACATGGCTTCAATTACGCTGATAACTGTATTTAATTGGCTACAATTCGTGCCGTATCCGGCACCACTTTTTTCTTCTAAAATTGAGGCTACAATTCCTTCCATAAATGATGCCATAACACTTCCATTTATAAATGTTTTGTAGCCTTCTGCTGTCATTCCCCGCAAAAACTGAAATCCAGCAACTCATTGATATCAGGATCCATCTGATACTTCTTCACATCCTCCTCTGTGTAATCCATATTCCCAGAAGCACCCTTATCGTCAGGCACAGGTTGTTCCTGTCCAACCGCCTGAATAGGCATTTCTGTATGCCCTGATGATTGCATAAGCGCTGAGTTCTTTGCGGTGGTGATATCATATCCAAGAAATCTTGCTTTATCTTGACTATGTGTTATCTTGGTCTTTTTTTCGGACATCTCAAGATGCAGAGTATCCTCGAGAAATACTCTGAATTTTTCCTTGATTTCAGATGCATCCTCAAATGAACCTATGGCTAGCTTGCATTGATTATCACGCAGATTGCAGACAGCAAAATACTAATCTGCCAATACATCACCGTAACATCTTCCCTTCGGTGCGGAGATGGTTAGCTCTAGCCTCTGACTTTCCTTCAAGCAGTTTAGCTTTCATCCTCATATAGTACCTTTCACCTCGACACTCAGTCGCAACTTGGAAGCTTTGTTGACTTGTGCCTTTACAAACGTGCTGTTGTCCCCTTTATGTTTCCATTCAAGGTTAGTTGTTGGCGATAAGACTGTGTTCTTCACACTTGATAATTTTTCTTATTGTTTTCTCAAAACAAAATCATAATGACCCACGTCGCTTGGGTGTCCACCCCAAACGCCTTACGGGCGCACAGAATCTACCATCGCCACTATCGCCTGATCATCATCCAATTCTCTTATAACTGCCGGAACCTCCGCAAGACCAGCCCAGCCGGCATCTGCCTTTCGTCTGTGTCCTGCAATCACTTCATAACCTTCTCCGTCAGGATTCGGTCTTACAAGCAAAGGTACAATCACACCCTCATCTTCAATACTTTTCATAAGGGCACACAGCTCTATGTCCTGCTGCACATGAAAAGGATGGTTCTTAAAGTCCTTTAACTCGCTTATTCTGATACTCTTTATCTCTTCCATTACAACCTCCGTTCTTCCGGTAGAATAACTTCTACTCAGTTACGTCAATGTTATCTGCAAACAGAAAAAGACCGCTCATCTCCAATTACTTGAAAATGAACGGTCTTTCACGCTTCGTATTCTATTGAATAACTTCAAAATATTAATTGTACTTTTATGTGTTTCCACACCCCACATCCAATACGACTGAGACATTCACACCGTCTGAAATTGCTTTTTTGTAGGTTTTTCTATCACTCTGTGAGAACATCATATGTCGCTCAAAGTGCCGGAAGTCGAGAAGTTTTACAAACTTCCCGACTCGCGGGCAGTCGTCGAATTCCGCATAAACACTGGCTTTACAGCCAGTTATTTCTTCGGAACTCTCCTCGTTGCCTTCGCGCAAATCAAGGATTCTTACATATCGACCCGATGTAGTGCAACCACGCACTCCACATGGCACGTATATCAGCATAAGAGCATAAACGGCATTTCTTAATCTATCTAATTCTATGATGATACCATAATCTGCACTTTCTTTCAATGTTTTGCATTTTGACTATATTCACTTCTATCACCGTCTTTCATGTACGGTGGCAAATGGGTGGCATTGCCACCAGACAAAAAGATATTGCATTCTTCAAGCATATATGTTATTCTTTTCTACGGTCAGAACAACCGAAATGACCACAAAAAAGAACAATTCTTTTCGCCGCGTAGCTGCGGCGTTTCTTTTTGCTACGGCGTTTCTTTTTGCCCCGGAGATCCCCGGGGCTTTTTTGTTGGCCGATTACTGCCGATTACACCACTCCTGCAGGGCGCGAACCATTGCAGATGGATTACTGATCACACCGTCAATCGGCGTGCCGATCTTACGCTGGAGTGCGCGGATGGTCTGCGGTCCGATGTAGCCATCCGCCGTGGTTTCTGCCCATTCCTGCATTTTCTTGATCAGTGTGGATCCGCCAGACAGTTTTGTGGACCACTCAGCCACTGTAATGCCGGCACAGTATTCCCGATTGGATGTTGGCTGGTTGCTGATCCTGCCATCCTTTGGTGTCCCGAAGATTTCCTGCAGGCGCAGTGTCAATTCTGAGCCCCAAACGCCATCAACTGCAATGGTCTGCTTTTTAGCGTCATTCTGCGGTGTTGCTGTACCGCCGTAGGTGCAGTATTTCGTATGACAATTGATCCATCCTGCGCCCGAGAGCAGTTTTCCCCAGCTTCCATTCTGGATTTTGGTGATAGTATAGCTGCCCTGATCCCGGATTACTCCGACGATCTTACTGTCTGCATTCGGCGCGATACGGATATTTAATGCCGTGTCATTAACCTTGTAAACTCCTGGCTTATAGATCTCCTCGCCGGATGTATTGTTTCCGGAAGACTCTGAGCTTCCGCCGCTGATCAGCTTCTTGAATCTCGTCCAGTCGCCTTTTGCAATGATCTGCGACGGGCAGTTTTTGCTGCAGATGTCGAGATGTCGATAGACTCTGGATGCCGGGATGCCTGTTTCTTTCATGAGCTTCCTTACAAGCTCCACGGTGTTCTGAAAAGCCTTCTCATAGTTATATCCGCCCTGCACACACATTTCCACGCCGATGCTGTTTCGATTGCCGTAGCTGCCGAACAGATTGCCATTTCCGTAATTGATACCAACGTGCCAGCATCCGAGGTTGTGCGGTGCGGCCTGATAGGCGATGTCACTGTCATCTGTGTAGTAATGAGCTGACATGCTCGAAAAATTTCCATCATGCTGCGCTCTGGCGTGAGCGCGGGCGTTGGCTGTTGGCTCGAAGTTATCGGTGTTGTGCACAACGATACACTGTGGATTGTTGTACGGATAGGTGTTCTGGCTGCTGATGTATGATCTATCAATCTTCATTGTCTCTCCTTCTGCCAGGCGAATTGCGCCGGCGCAAAAGAGGACGGTTGTTAGCCGCCCTCACTCTGATTTCTGTCCCTGTTTGATAATCTGATTTACATAGTTACTCAACCCAGCCACGAGGATGCCCTGCGTGACCGCCGTAAAGACTGCCATCGCCGCCTGCTGACCGGTGCACACCTCACTGGTAGCCAGCACCCAGATGGCGCACAGTACGATGCTCACGCCGCCGAGAATCAGAGGGATATATTTATCCTTTACAGCCTGCGCCTGTTTGAGTGCCATACCAAAGAAATACAGGGCAACTGCCACCACAATAAGTTCCGGTTTCACATAATTCATAATCTGTTCCATATTTTTATCCTTTCTGCTCTAAGTCATTGATTCTGTGGTTGGCAACTTTGATCTGCTCTTCTTGTACTTTAAGTTCCTGTTCCAGAGCATATGTTCTTTCTACTACATTATTATGCTTATCGACCCGTTTCGTGAGTTCTTCCAGCTTGTATTCCATCAGTGCCCGTGTCTTTTCCTGCTGGCTGTGGTTACTGATCAGGCAGACCACAAGTGTAACGGCGGCACTGATGCAGGCTGATATGATTGTTTCCATATGTTTTTTAGTTCTCCTTCTTTTAAATTAGCAAAATCTTTCTTCGGTGCTACTCCACCGATTCCTTTGCTTCCAGATCTGCAGTATACTTATCATACTCATCCCAGATGTCGTTCTCGAATTTGTCAACAACATCATCGATATCCTTTTTATTGGCACGATACTTTCTACCGTTGTTGATGTAGCGATTGATGATTGGAACATCCGGATGTTTTGCATCCATATTGGCGTCCATAGACACAACAGTCTCGCCATCAACTGTGATGATTCCAGAATAATGAATGTCCTTTGTGTAAGTTGCTGATACTGCCATATTTTTGTCCTCCTAAAAATTAATTTGTATCTCCAGAGATATTATCTCTCATGGATTCAAGTTCACTTCTTAGATCCGCAACCTCTACTTCAAGGTTCGATCTTCTTTGCTTTTCGAGTTGAAGCTCATGCGTTATTACCGCAATCAAATTGGTATATACCATACTATAAGTATCAATATAGCCATCCTCAGTGTTCTTCCTGTCGTGGTGTACCAGATCCAGCTCGTCTTCTCGGATTCCTAGTTCTCGCATGGCATCTACGACATCCTGTGCAACGAATCCATAACAAATGCGCCCATCACCATCAATCATCCGATACTGAACTGGTTTTAAGCGATCAAACAGCTCTGAATGAATATCCGTCTTATTGATCTTGCTCTCACCGAGTGGAAATATGTTTGTTTTGGCGCGGCGATCGGATGTGACCTGTGGGGAGTTTTTAACGATCAAACGCTCCCATACTCTTCCACTATCTCCGAGCATAATCTTTTCGGAGTACGCCTTGGTCGGTGCGAACGCTCCAGTATACACTCCTCCAGACCAGCCACAGCCATAAAATTCGACCTCTGCCTGATAACCTTTCTTCTTTGATTCAAGAATAATACTACCGTTACCCATGTCGAAGTTTGCTTTGTTGTTGGCATCCGAGTAAGTATTTACAACAAAAGAATCGTCAACAGCTCCGGCTATACAGCTTCCAGAAGAACTTGATGTCTCCAATACAGATTCGTGGACACCTTTAATATCTACATATTCGCTCTGGATTGACAGAGCCGCATTGCCGGATTTTGTTTCAACCAAAATCTTACCGACACCGCCACATAACTCAATAACCGCATCTTTTGCGTTCTTTCCAAGCTGTATCAACTTATCACCATAATATGCGAGTGTCGTTCCTGCCCGGTTAAGAATCTCAAATGCTGATGCTGAAATCTTAGTCCGATAACCAGACCAAGATCCGCTGGTTTTATTACCAACTTCCAATCCGGTCCCATCAGTAAACTGCATAAAGTTGGTGGCTGTTTTTGCTGCTTGTAAAGGATTCGCATTAATTGAACCAGATGGTAAAGAAGCTAATTTGGTTGATGTCCACGTCACTGTATATGGACCAGAACCTTGAGTATAGTTAAATACTCTCAGCTGCCCATACGGTTCATTTAATCTTGTTATAAGGCCCCACGTTGAAGTAGTCTTTTTATAAATCCATAATGACCATCCGCCTGAAGATCTTAGGAAATCCAATCCAGGATCTGAGTTATTTGCAGAGATAAAACTAAACTGGACATCAGTTGTCTCAAAACCTCTGCCAGCAAGTTTAAATGTTGTTGGATGATTTGCATACCAACCTGTGATCTTTATTGTAGCAAATTCGACATAAAGATTTGACTCACCGTTTCCATTTACCGTATGCACTACCTGATTTGCGTCCTTACCTGCAGCGCCCTGTGGACCTTGAGGACCTGTTGCGCCGGTTGCACCTTTATCTCCCTGAGGACCTTTATCTCCTTTTACACCTTGAGGACCTTGTGGTCCCTGAGGACCAGTAGCACCTTTATCCCCTTTACTTCCCGTGACGCAAACTGCTGTTGTCGTTGAAGTCGTGTTGTCAGTATAGGTAATCACCGATCTCGTCCAAATATATTTACTGTTCTCCCATCCAGGATAAGTCGTGCTCCACGATCCGCCGGACATGGCTGTTGCTGACGTTGATTTGTAATACTGTTCTACAATAGATTTAACGCCTTTACCGGTTGCACCAGTCCCTCCAGTATCTCCTTTATCACCTTTGGCTCCGGTTGCTCCCTGTGCTCCTGCAATGCAAACTCCATTTTGATTTGGCGAATACGTTCTGTTACCAGCTCCGTCCGTTGTTACCGTACGACTCCACATATACTTTCCATTAACCCATGTCGGCGCTGTCGTCGACCATGATCCACCAGAAAGTGATGTTGCCGATGTTGAAAGATAATACTCAACATCAACAAAAGATACATAATCCTCTGGAGCTGGTGTCCAGTCAGTTGCAATGTTACCTTCTTCTAATTTTTCCCATTGAAAAGTAAGTGTTCCGGTGCCAGTAGCGCCTAGACCTAATCTCGGAATTATAACACTTCTCGTGCTATTTCCACCTTTAGGTATCGTATATGTAACCCAATATTTTGTCATTGTAGTAGTAAGAACGAAGTCGCATAAACCATCCTTGTAGGTTGATCTTTGTCCTTGACTGCCAACTACAGAAATAATATTTGACGGATTATAAAAATGCACTCGTATTTTATCGCCATTGACAGATGACTTTGCCCAGAAGGATAATGTATATACACTTCCATTTAGTAAGACCGTTGTTTTCCATGAGCATTTATCAGCATATCCCGATGTTGGATAGGTATACGTTATGGGAGATTTATGTGTTCCCACCAATAAATTTCGCCCACCGACGACAATTCCTTCCGGTGTACTACCAACGTTGTAAGCAGTTGAAGTTGTATTATCCGTATAGGTGATGATCGTACGAGTCCAGAAATATGGTTTGTCCGCACTTGTCGCCGGAGGAGTTGCCGACCATACTCCAGCTGGGATCGTAGTTCCAGACGAACTTGCCTGATATGTTACTGCAGTAGATTTAACGCCTTTTCCACTTGCACCAGTATCACCCTTATCACCTTTGGCTCCAGCCTCGCCTTTGATTTTCGCCCACTTATACATTCCGACACTTGTAGGATCATCTTTTGCATAGTCCACGCATGTTCCGATATAAGCGCCAATATCCTCACCACTGTTCCCGGTGAATGTCTTCCCACCGTCATTACTATATTTGATGTGCAGATAACTGGTTTTCCCGTCTGCTCCATTGGTACCTGAAATTCCCTGTTTTCCCTGTGGCCCCTGCGAACCTTCCAGCTGCTGCCAGCTGTACTTCTTCGGATCATCCGAATCCGTCTGTGTAAAATCCACATACGTTCCAATGTATTTTGACGGTGTCTCTGTCATCTGAGACGCAGAGGTCGGATTCGAAACTGCAGAATACTTGATGTGAAAATACGTCGTTTTTCCATCTTTTCCGTCAGCGCCTTTGGGTCCCTGAATTCCCTGGTCACCTTTTTCACCCTGCAGGCCGCGCAAGCCCTGCGGACCCTGTTCTCCCTTAATTTTAGCCCATATATACGAGCCAACTGTCGTCGGATCCGTCTGATTGAAATCGGTACATGTTCCAACATAATCTCCCGGTGTCTCACCACTGTTCGCTGTAAAAGTTTTACCCCCATCATTGGAATACTTGATATGAAGATAGGTAGTTTTTCCGTTCGATCCATCTTTCCCAGGAAGGCCCTGCGTACCTTTTTCGCCCTGTAACCCCTGAAGCCTATACCATGTATATTTTCCAGGATCGTTTGAATCCATTTCCGTAAAATCCACGTAGGTACCAATATAAGTGTTGGGAACCTCTGTCATCTGGCTTGCAGACGTCGGATTCGAAACTGCAGAATACTTAATATGAAAATATGTTGTAGCTCCGTTCTGTCCATCTTTTCCAGCAATACCTCGCTCCCCCTGTGGTCCCTGGATTCCCTGCAGTCCCTGCGTGCCCTGCGGTCCTTGAATCTTTGTCCACTTGTATTTAGATGGGTCGGTAGAATCTGCCTTTGTATAGTCCGTATACACACCGATGTACGTCTTACCGGTTGATTCAGTAATAGAAAAGCCTGTCTTTCCATCCGCACTCGTTGCATAAGCGATATGAAAATACGGTGTTTTTCCATCTGCTCCCGGCTTTCCTTGGATTCCCTGCGTACCATCGGCACCTTTAATCTTACTCCAAGCATATTTCGTTGGATCGGTGCTGTCGGCTTCGACCTCATCTACATACATTCCAATGTAGTCTCGATCAGAATCTGAAACAGAAAAACCAACCTTTCCGTCGGAGCTGTTTGCATAAGCGATATGCGTATACGTGGTTTTGCCATTCTCGCCCTTCGGTCCTTGAATTCCCTGTTCTCCCTTTTCACCCTGCAGTCCACGCAGTCCCTGTTCGCCTGGATCTCCTTTATCACCTTTCGGCCCCTGAAATTTGCTCCAGCGGTACTTCGCCGGATCTGTGGAATCCGCTTTGACAAAATCTACATATTGGCCGATATATGTCTTATCAACTGCATTGGTTGTCGAAAATCCTGTTTTTCCATCAGCGCTCGTTGCATAGGCCATATGCAGGTAACTGGTTTCGCCATCCGCTCCATCGTTTCCCGGAACACCATCCGCTCCGTCCTCGCCATCATCGCCCTGGAACTTCCGCCAGGTATATTTGGTTGGGTCTGTGCTGTCCTCAAGCGTATAATCTGTATAGGTACCAATATACTTTCCGGTATCTTTTCTCATCTGATTTGCTATCGGATTCGGAACATCAGCATATCTCACATGAAAAAAGCTTGTCAGACCGTCTTTTCCAGGTTCTCCCGCAATTCCCTGATCTCCAACAACCTTTACCCAGGTGTAGACACTCGGATCCGTCAAAACCGGCTGCTTTGTCGTCTGATTGTATGCAATACCCATATATGCTTTTCCGGCAGATTTAAGCGATATTCCAGCACCTGTTTCTGTATCAGCAAACACAACCCAAGTGTAAAACGTCCGGTTCTTTGCCAGCTTCTCAAACTGTGCAGCCAGGCTCTCCATCTTTTCTGAAATTCCACTCGATTTCAGCTTGTATTCGCCCAGCGTTGCCGTGTACTCATCATTGCAAATGGAGGACTCCAGTTTCATGATTCTTGCAGACAAATACAGTTCTCCGGCATCATCTACAATGTTCACTGTATCGCCGATCTTGATTCCATCCGGCAGATACGCCAGTTCCACTTCGTAGGATACGGCTGCATCATAGATCTTTTTCAGCTTTGATACGGCACGATTGCACAACTCTGACTGACTTAACGTATCATAGGTGTAAGTCTGGACAATATGACCGGTTCCATTTCCTTTTTCGGAAAGATACCGGCTCCATTTGGCCACTGCGCTCCGGGAATAAATCGTACTGCCGGACAGATATATATCGCCGTCATCATACTTATACCCTTTCAGATTGATCGGCGTTTCACTGTCTTCCGGATATCCGCCGGTAACGGAAAGTGCCGTAGCCAGATCTTCTACTGAACTTTTTACAATGATATTTTTCACTTCCCGGTTGATCCGAAGTTCTCGCCCCTGATCTACGCCGCGCTTCTTATGCAGGTTGATATATTTGTGCTTGATTTTCAACCGGTCGATTTCAAAAGTATAGGAAACTTCCGCGTCAAACTGCGTGGCAACGCTCAAAATACGCTCAGAAGCGGTGGTCTCACCCTCCCAGGACAGTTTCCGGTTATAATTGCTGACCTCATTGATTCCAATTTCAAAGCCGGAATCGTCGCTGAATTTTTCAACATAGTAGCTCGCTGGATATGCCTTGTCTGCTTTGTATTCGCCAACTGTCTCGTTCAGGAGATCCATACCGGCATCCTCGGCATAGATTTCTACTTCCTGTTTGAAAATATTTTCTTCGCTGGTAATGATCGTATAAAATTCCTGCTCATCGCCATTCTTCCGAAGAATATAATTGCCAACAGAACCATACTGTTTCGCATCATTCCGCGTGCTCGCCGTGTAATTCAGCGTAAATTCTAGTGTAGCAACACCTGCTTCCACCTCTTCTGTTTTCAGATCATCAGAAATGTACAATCCCTTCGGTAGCTCTGTGCTTGCCTGCCCAATGACATTCATATGTCGGTCCGCAAAATATAAAATCATAGAAACACCTCCCTGTATTTCATTGTGTATGTTGGCTGTGTTGCCCAGTCCGATGCAATGCATTGGATCTGATTCATTCCAGGCTGCAGGCAAAAGTTCTCCCAATCGTTGCCCAACGCACCAAGATCCTGTCTCGGAAGTCCCTGTAACATGACCTCTCCATTGCTACAGTCAGCTGTCAAAACCTGATTTACCGAAAATTTATTCGGAATATCACGCCATTTTTCTACATTGTCAATTCTCACGAAGATGCCGCGGAAATAATTTCTGGTGACAAGCTGATTTCCTGTATTTCGACTTCCCCACTGTCCCAAATACAATTTCACTGTTGCCACTTTCACATCTTTTAATTCTGGAACTGTAAATTCCGGATAACTGCCCTTCCAGAAAAAACGTATTTTCTCTCCATGTTTCATCATGTCGCTTGCGCCATACGTTTGGCTGTATGGGTTTGCATCTTTTCGATGGCAAGGTTCAAAAGTATATGTTTTGACGATACGCGGGTTGTTTCCACCTACCCACATATTCATGTGCGCTGTGTTTCCGATCGTATCGGTTTTGTATATCTCCTGGCAGCAGATCATTTTTCCGTTCGCATCGCAGAAAGCAATCGCCTGGCAGCCCGTCTGCCCCATAAGACCAGTTTCAAACCAGCTGTTCATGTAACAATAGAGGTGCGTCGCTCCCTTTGCTCCATTGGAATCTACCACATCAATAGATTTCATAGCTCCATTCCAGCCGTTTGTGTTTGGACTTACATATCCACTGCTGGCCAGATACAGACCTTTGATGCTGTCTACGCTCATGACACCCAGCTTTCCAGCCGTCTTGCTGTTACTGTATAAGAAGTTGCTCCCTGTATCATCTTTCCACGCCGCATCCTGTGACCAGACATATTGGTCAGCATAGCTTGTTATCAGTTCGCTTTTTTTGTATGTTTCTCCGTTCAACTCATCCGGATCACCGAACTGAAGAATTTTCTTGGAGTCATTTACAAAACCTACTACTCCATTTTCACTGTGCATTACTGCCTGAAGCTTTGGAAAGGCCCGATAAGTGCCGTTGTACGACACAATGAACGTTTTTCCGTCATCCGCAGTCGGATTCACCGTAAATTCTTCCACCGAATACTTGAATGGATCCGCGCAGTAAAATTCCAGCTCCGCAGTGATCGCATTTCTTCCCGCCGGCACTTCACTCGTTCCCTGCTTTGTTCCGATATAATATTTGTCCGGTTCATCTGCAAAAATAAGGGTTGCCTGTTCTGCATCCAGAAGAGCATTCAGTTTGTTGTAAGCACTGCGAAAAGCTGCATTATCTTCGGCTACCAGCTGATATCCCACCACAATAGTCCTTGGCTGATAACGCTTTCGTCGATACTTTGTACCGTCAGACACGCCTGTTTCCAGATCTGTAATCTCCGTACCCAAAATTTCCCGGCCGGACACATAAAGTGTCCGATAGCCGGGAATTACGTTCTCAAGATAACTTCCATTAAACATGAGAGCCTCCGAAGGCAGGTTCTGCCCTTGGTATCGCTCTGTTGTATCTACAAAGTTATACATTAGTTCTCCTGCCTTTCTTTCTGTTCTCCCTTGTCTCCTGTTTCTCAATTTCTTCTCGTGTATACGTTGCGGTCGCTTTTCCGATTTCTCTTCCGTCCAGATTAACGGGTACATAGATGGTATATTTTCCATTACTGCTGTACTGGTAGCTGTCGTTCAGGTCTTCAGATCCTGTCCGAAGGCTCATTCCGATTTCCGGCGCAGGTGTAAGCTCCGGAACCTGTATCAATTCCATGGCTGCCTGCTTCGCCTCCTGAACATGATCCATAATGCCGTTGATCCAGCCGATCCCGAAATAGTTACCCAGCTTATCCGTCACCCGCGATGGGCTGTGAATCTGTGCTTTTGCGCGGATCGCCGCCTCTGCTGCCGCCGCAAGCTGTGCAGCAACCGCTCTTACATGCCCAACCTGACTTGCCATACCGTTCGCAAGACCCATACCGATGTAAGCACCGTAAGAATAAGTGTTTATATTGCTCAAAGGCGCCTTTGCCGCATTTGCAAGTGCGCGTGATGCACTCGTTACAGTACTGTTTTTTGACCGGATTCCGTTTGCCATACTGTTTCCAACGCTCTGTCCACTGCGAAGTGCCGCCGGTTCTGTCGTTTTCAGAGCGGCATTCACTGCTTTTGAAACATTTTTAGCGCTGGAGACTGCTTTCGTTCCGCCACTCGAAATTGTGCTTGAAAAATTGCTCATTGATGTGGACGCAATATTGTTCAATGGTTTCAACCCAGTATCCATGCTCTCTGTAACTGCTGTTCCTGCGCTCGTGCCCGCTGAGGTCAAAGCTCCGCTGCCTCTATTGATGCCGGATGTAATCGCGTTGATTGCTGTGTCGCCTATACTGCTGGCGGACGCAGCAACGCTTCCGATTCCAGACTGAATTCCGGCCGCCGTACTGCTTGCCGCAGTATTCCCGAGTGCATTCGCCGCGCTGGATACCTGCGAGCTTCCGGCATTAATTCCAGATGCTGCACCAGACGTTACACTCTTGCCGCCTTTTTCTCCTCCGGCGCACCAATCGCTGATATCGCCAAAGAACTTTCCAATCTTTCCGCCAAACTTGGAAAGCCCGCCAAAGATTCCTTCTCCAATGGCCAGTACAACCTGCTTTCCGACTTCCAGCCAGTCTGTCGCCATAATTGTGTCAATCATAGCAGACAGCACCTGCGGCAATGCCTCCAAAAGCTGTGGAATAGCGCCTATAATACCCTGTGCCAATGTTCCGATAATCTGAGCTGCGGTCATCAGAATTGTAGGAAGATTCTGCAAAATTCCCTGTGCAAAAGAACTCAGTGATTGAATTGCAGCGTCGATCAGTGACGGTAGATTCTCAGTAATTCCCTGTGCCAATGCAAGTAAAAGCTGCATGCCGATCATGATGAGCTGTGGCAACGCTGAAGCAATTCCCGTAACGAGTGTCGTTACCATGCTGACTGCTGATGGAATCAACTCCGGCAGGGCACTGATCAATCCAGATACCAGCGATTGAACCAACGTTACGCCGCCCGTAATCAAGGCTGGCAGATTGGCTGTAATCGTATCCAGCAATTCAGAAACCAGATGTCCACCTTGCTGAATGAGGTCCGGCAGCCTGCTGGCCATTCCATTGACCAAATTCGTGATAAACTGTGGTCCCTGTGTCTGTGCCAGTTGCAAAATACTATCAATCTGTGACCCAAAAGTCTGATAGAGCAGTCCAAGCCCGGCGAGTACGACAGCAATCAAAGCTGCTGGCATCAATGCTTTCATTGCAAGCCCCATGATCTGGGTCAAGCCGCTGAACATCTTTGAACCAACACCAAAAATCAATTTTCCAACCGTCTGGACCGTTGATGTAACTGTCTGCACAACTTTTCCGCCCAGCACACCGATTTTTTGTATCCCGTTGGCGCCATCCAAGGTTGCCGCATCCAGAATATCTTTAAATGGATTTTTTATTTTTCCAACTGCAGACTGTAATATTCCGCCAAGCTTCGAATTATTAAATGCATTTCCAAGGCTTTTTCCAGCATTTTTTGCCCATTGTGGTGTCTCTTTTAGGGTTTTGTTTATGCCTCCAATACCTGTGGATACCAGTTTCCATGTATTGCTCTGGAAAAAATCGCTTGCTTTGGTAACAACACCTAAAGTTCCAAGAACTGCTCCAAGAGCTTTTACCTTCTCTCCGGTTCCATCCAGAAGGCCTCCAATTTCTTTCAGCCCGCCTTCCAAACCGCCATTTTTAAACGCAGATCCAAGCTTTTCAACCCACTGAATTGCTTTTTCAATGTACTTTCCATCAGCCAACTTTTTATTGGCGTCACTTATTTCGGATGTAATATTCTTTACAAATTCTTTGAGTTTTCCCTTTGCCTGTTCAAACGCGGTTATTCCAATACCTTCAATTCCAGACTTAAGCTCATCAACAGCACCTTTCAGATTATCCGCTTTGATGCTTGCCATCGTCTCTGCTGCTCCAGATGCATTGTTGATCGCATCAGAAAGCTTATTGAAATCCTCATCACTTGCATTGACAATCGCTAAAAGCCCAGACATTGCCTCCTGCCCACCAAGCATAGCCGCATAAGATGCTTTTTCATCCTCAGTCAACCCTTGCATACCTTTTCGCATATCTTTCATAATTTGGGCAAAGGAATTCATATTTCCGTTAGCATCAGTAAGGCTAAGGCCTAATGCAGACATTGCCATGCTAGATTCTTCCGTCGGTTTTGCCATACGTGTAATCGTGGCGCGAAGTGCCGTACCTGCGGCGCTTCCTTTGATAGAACTATTCGCCATTATAGAAGTCGCAAGAGCTATATCCTGAATCGAGTAACCCATTGCGCCCGCTACAGAGCCGACATATTTGAAGGTTTCGCCCATCAAATCGACATTCGTGTTCGCATTGGCAGAAGCGGTCGCCAATACATCGGCGAATTCTCCGCTGTCTTTGGCCTGTTTTCCGAATGCAGTCAATGCATCCGTAACGATATCGGATGTCCTCGCCAGATCACCGCCAGATGCAATAGTCAAATTAATAACGCCATCCATACCGGATAGCATTTCATCCGCCTTCCAGCCCGCCATCGACATATATTCCATCGCAGAAGCTATCTGACTGGATGTGTACTTTGTGGAAGCACCTAGCTGTTTTGCTTTGTCTGACAATTTATCAAAATCTGACCCTGTAGCCCCAGAGAGGGCTGCAACGGAAGACATTGTACTTTCGAAGCTCATACCTGCGCTTACCGCGTTTGTTGTTACGCTTTTAAGCGCACTTCCAACTGCTGTAACTGCTTTTCCACCAATTGCCGCCATTGCGCCGAATCCAAGTCCACTGGATATGGTACTGCGTAGCCGTTCTGCTGTATCGCTGCACGATTTCATCGTCGAAGAGAAATTGCTGTCTACCGCTGATAGAACCGCTTTTACGCTATAAGATTCTGCCGTTTTCACCATCTCCTTTCTTGATCAACTTCGAAAGTCCAGCAAAACGAGGATCTGTCTTTTTTGTTCTCTTTTTTTTCAAATTTTCAAGTTCCCGCTCATAATCGAAGAATTTCTGGAACTTTTTATAGACTGGAACTGTCTTTTTGCCTGTTTTTCGTTCTGCACGCACAGCAAAATCAAGATATGCCTGCCTGTGTGCTTCGAAATTTCGGTCAAACATTTTCAGTTCCAGCGCCTCCATCATGACATTATACTGAGCTACTGTCAGCCGATCCACCTGTTCGAATGATGTAAAATTGAAGTACCGAAAGCAATTCACCGCAACATCATGATAAATTTTTTCGAAATCTACTGTTTCTTCTCGTCCTGAGCCTTCTTCTGAAATTCCTCCAACGCTTTCTTCAAAGCTTCCTGGCGTTCTTTCTCCGCTGCCACTGCTTTCTCGATTTCCGCGACGGTTTTCTTCGTAGCATTGGCTGTCCTTAAGAAACCCAGTGTGTCCTCGAAAAGTTTATCAATGTCTGTTTCCGGATCATCAATATAATCATCCAGCAGTTCTTTTGTAACTCTCGGAGTCTGCCCCTGATTTGCTGCATCTAGCAGATCTACAAGCGGCTCCACCTCTCCATCCATGACGCTGCCGATCATATATTTCAGACCAATTCCTTTGCTGACATCTTTTAAATTGTCAACTGGCACCTGAATTTTTTTGTTTACATCGCGAAGGAATCCCATGCCAAAATTAAACTGATACACCTGTCCATTGATTGTAAGTTCCATATCGTTTTTCTCCTTTACTATTCAAAAAGAGGACGATTTCTCGCCCTCAGCATTTTTACGCTCCTGTTTTTGTCGTATCTGTAAATACGTAAGCTGCTATTTCCTGCTGCGCGGTCGTTACGGTTACATCACCTTTCTGACCGGTTCCATTGACACCAAAGGTAAGAGACACCTCCACCATATCTTCGGCGTTTGAAGTCTTTTCTACCTCCGTCACATAGCCCTGGAAGTATTTTCCTTTAAATTTATTGCTTCCGCTGGATGCTGGATCATCCAGATTTGCTTCCCAGATCTCGACCAGTTCATCATTGATCATGGCATCTTCAAGAGAATCGATCAGTGTGTCGCCCTTGGCAAGAATACTGGTTGCCGTAATCTCAACCTCGGCTGCTCCCGGGGTACGGATCGTGCCATCCTTTGTCTCTGTGGTATCGGCATCTTTACTTGTCGTTCTGCCGTTCTCTGTCGTAAACGCTAATGCTGTAGCTGCATTTTTAGCCGCATCTTTTTTAAGGCGGTACAGATAAACGATCTTTTTACCACGTACCGCATCTGCGAATAACTGTAAATCAATTGTTTTTCCCATGCTGTTCTCCTAACTAAATAAAAAAGTCACTTCTACAATTCCATGAAGAAGTGGCTGGTTGGTGGTTGTATCCGGCAATATTCTCTGATTTAAGTCCTTCACGGACCAGGAAAAGTTGCCGGTGTGCTCCAGATGTCTGCAAATCTGCTTGATCTGCAGAAGCATCTGTGAAACTGTGCCGCGCTGCCGCGGATTATCGTGCCAAACGTGGATTGTCTGGCTTACGTTGCCGAACACAGCCGTTTTGTTGGCCTGATCATTCAAGTCGCTGTCCGCCAGATAGACAAACGGATATGGCGTGCCTTCCGGCGGTAAAAACGTGTCATACACACTGTCCGGATACTGTTTTTTCAATTCCAGAAGCAATGCACTGAATAATTCCTGCTGTGGGTCCATGATGTCACCTCGTAAGCTTTTTCAAATCGGATTTGAACTGTTCTTTCTGTGCCGTATAGGAAGGACGCATATACGGCTGTGCGTTCATGTACCGGGTTCCGTACTCCACATACGCCGCATACTCTGCTGTTGGCTCCACTTCAGCTGTAAGACCTCCGTCTCGGATCTCAAGACCAATACTCCGTTTCAGCGTACCGGTATCTACTGGTGCTTTTCTCTGTGCCGCCTCCTGTAAAGATTTTCCATTTTCTTTTACAACCCGCTTTACATCGCTCATCTGCACGTTTTTCTTCAATTTGACCTGCAGTTTTTCCATTCCTTCCAGCTTGATTTTTGGCATCAGACCACCTCCGATAGTATGAATGTCTGTTTTACACGCAATTTCCGTGTATAGTCCACTTTATAGTTTGCGTTCCCGATCCGGATCCGATCAAACGGCTTCTGATAATGATTCTGGAGCTGTACGGTCACGCTGCCCTGACGGATTCCTCCGTATACGATCTGCATGATCTCTGCTCTCGTATCCATCACAGAAGCCATTTTCTGCACCTCTGTGACCTGGTCTGCAGCATAGTTTCCGGTTTTCGAATCATATTCGCCCGGCAGGACCCGTTGGAAGAAAACTGGTGTATCATATCTCACAGAAACTTTACCTTTCCCTTTCTTGCCTCCCGCTGGCTGTCCAGATAGGACTGGATATCATCCATATACCCGGCAAAATCATTTTCTGACCAGGAAAGGCTCTCGCCCTCAACACTGTGAGAGGAGAGCCCTTCAGAGCCGATCCGGTTGAATCGAATGACCGAAACATCCAATATGATGTATTCCATCTCTTCCGGCGGCTCCAGACCGCCAAGAAGAAATTTCAGCCGCTGTTTCGTGGCATTCAGAATCAGCTGTAACTGCTGTTCTGTCTTTTTGTCTGTATCTTCCATCCCAAGAAACAGTTTCAGATCTTCGATCATAGGCTGCCTCCTATTCTGCCAAGGAATCTACTGCCTTATTCTTGCTTTTCCCTTTGCCTGCCTTTTCCGGCTCCACCAGCTCGATCAGTGGGATACCACGCAGATTTTCAGCAGATGCAAGCTCCGCCAGGCGGGCTTCGGATACCTTAAGCCCCTCACGCGGGAAGGTATCGCCTACTCTGTATTCATGGTCATCGTCCTGTAAATCAGTAAAATACTCGATTACTCTGTACATATACCATCATCCTTTCTCAGCTTTTCACAGCTACTGTTACGTCACCGGAACGAACTGCTTTGTAGTTCTGGTCGCACTCAACCAATGTGATATGATGGCCAGCGGTAGATGCAATCTCGGATTCTCCATCCCATTTGCTCCAGTTTTTCACATCATCGCCGTATTTTACCGCGGTCGCAGACGCTGCATCTTTGTACTTCCAGTAGTTATTCATGGACATGCTCTGCTCTTTTACGGAAATCTTCGTCTTTCCAGCTTCTGTTCCTGCTTCAGATGTTACATTCAGAGTTCCAAGTGTCTGCGTATCAGATCCGCCAACGGAAATGTAAGCAATTGCATCCAGATATTCGCAGAACAGACGCAGGCCCATGATAGCGAACATATCAGAAATTGCTCTCTCGTAGGTGCCCTGCGCATGGAAGCCGATAAAATGAGTAGTCGGATCCGTTGTGTAGCTAAGGCCAGCCTTCGCGAACTCAGAATCGCCCGGATCAACGTAATATCCGACGATATTATTGAGCGGGGTAGCGATAACAACGTTTTCCGGGATTTCAGAGCTTACGAACACAACCTCTGCGCCCAGGAATTTCTTCATGTACTCAAATCCGAACGCCGTCTGCAGTGTAATGTCAGCAGCACCAACGTATTTGTACACATCCAGTGTATTCACCCACACTGCTACGCCTGTAGCCGTTCTTTTCATTTTTTTAAATTTGTCTTTGACTTTTCCGATCGCCATAGCAACCGCCATCTGCCAAGTACTTTCGTGATCAGTCAGAGAACCCGCCTTCAACTGTGTATACAGCTTATCCATGACAACGTTCTGCAGATCGCTTTTAAACTCTTCGTCTGTGTCCTGTACTGCGGCATCGTATCCTTTCTCTGCGATCGCCTCCAGGGTTACGCCCTTGCGGTATTTGTTGATCCTGATGGTATCGAACGGGATCTCTTCCACAGCGTACTGGGAGTATGGGATCTCTTCGCCCTCTGCGACCTCACCGGACTGCAGGGTTCCTGTTACCTTTTTTGTCTTTAAAACGGTATTGTTATCTTTCCTGATCATTCGGATAATGTCCAGGACGTCAAGCAGCGCCTGAATGTTTTTGCCGAAAGATGTTACGAAATCAATCTCGCGGGCTTTTACCTGGATCTGTGCCTGATCTGTCATGTTATCCGGTGCCGCAAATACCTGCAGCCCTAATTTTCCAATTCTATGCATGCTGTTTTCCTCCTACTGAAATAATGCAATATTTTCCGCAATCAGCCGCTGCCGTTCAATTGGGTTGCTGACTGCAAGAATCTGTTCTTTTGTCACAGCGCCTTTTCCGCCGGATCCGCCCTTTGGGGTATTTCCTTTCAGATTATCGCGAAAACTATGGCCCTGCGATTCTTTCGGGGTCTTCACGCCTGCGTAATCCGCCAGCAAAGAGGCAAAATCCACGTTCAAGATCATATCCTTATTGCGGGTCCCCGCCGGGATCTCTTTCGGGTAACGGATCACGAAAGGCATACGTAGAGACTCCTCATA